>Ga0190312_1000018_pt1 | contig 94698 bp, 96 predicted proteins | sample 487007910_MG_FD_165046 | JGI IMG/M metagenome (GOLD analysis project Ga0190312, IMG submission 165046) | Hydrothermal vent sediment bacterial communities from Southern Trench, Guaymas Basin, Mexico - 4870-07-9-10_MG | ecosystem: Environmental > Aquatic > Marine > Hydrothermal vents > Sediment ... | reverse complement strand
GGATATATGAGGGTGATTTATTTAAAGGCTTGGAATATCAACAATTGCCATTTCAGTGCTCACTCCTAGCTATGGATATCTAAAGTATAAGTACATTGCTATAGTTCATGTTAGAGTAGATCTGAAAAATATATTGAATTGAAGCATAAAAGCGTATAACGGTGTCTAAAGAAAGGGATCAGTACTAAGTTGGGAGCCAAGGGTGGGCGCTATAAGGCTTGGTACTAATAGCGATAATCTTAGGTGATCATATAAGGATGACTCAAAAACCTATGGTGAGATCCCATGTCTAAGTTAGAGATAAGTAATTTAGTTTTGTTCACTATGCCAATTAGTCTATAATCTATAGAAAAATCAGAGTGTCAAAGGATGAGGAGAGGAGGTCGTTTACGGAAGTTAATGAACCACTTGGCGGGCTGTCTAATTTATCATCTTTGGAGGTTATTTATCAGTTTGGGTATAGAGAAGTTTCTCTAGACGAGCTTAAGTCTTATGAAGAGAACGTGAAAACAGCATTGTATAGCCTATTAAGAACCCATAGTATGTCGAAGGCGTCCACCCATGTTAGGTCTGGGGGTGTTGGTGTCTCTATATTGAAGCCCTCCTTCTTAATCACTTTGTTTAAGTACTTCATTAGTTCATTAGTTCTTAAGGGTTTCTTAACTAACCTACTTAACTCCCTGATTGTTATGGCTATGAACTTTACCTGACCTACCTCAACTATTCTGGGGTTGTTAGTTAGGTCTAACTCGAATGTTGTTCCGTCAGTATACTCGGTAACTATCTTGAACCCCTTAGCCCTTACCTTCTTAAGCCCCTTAATACCCTTAAACACCCTCACTCTAGGTGGGCTATACTCCTCCTGATCAAGCCCCTTAAGTACTTCCTTAACCTTCTCGGTTATGTCTTGAGGTATGTAGTTCTCCATAAGCACTACGTGATCGGCGTATCTAAGGAGTGATGGCGAAGCACTAACTACGGCTATTACTGAAGTACCTGTCTTCTTAATTAGATCCCTCACCTGCCTTGATAAGGGCCTTATGGGTTCCTCCCTAATGATACCGTACATGACCTCATCCTTAAAGAGTAAGTTAGTAGCGCTTGTGTCTTCATCTATGAGTAGTACCTCAGTACCTAACTCAATGGCCTCATTAATTGATGCCGCCATACTTGTTGAGCCACTAGCGTCTAACGTCGTGAAATCCCTAGTATCATCACCTGAGGGGAGCTTACTAATGAACGTAGATATGTCTACGTGATGAACAAGGCGCCCATCCTCAGCCTTAACTAAGATAGTGTAACCCCTAGAGACAACGAGTTCACGTCCATCGCCTTCAATATGGTTATAGATACCTTCCTGGATAGACTCAAGTAGCGTTGTCTTACCGTGGTAACCACCGCCAGTAATTACCGTGAATCCCTTAGGTATCGCCATACCGGAGACTGACTTACCACTGGGTAGCCTTATGGTGACCCTAAGGCTCCTAGGTGATTTGAACGGTACTGCATTAGGCATAGGTCTCTCAGAAATACTTGACTCCCTAGGTAGTACGCTACCATCAACTATGAAGGCAACATACCCATTCTTACATAGCCAGCTCCTAACGAACTCCTGATCAAGGTAGTTATTGACGTGCCTCTCTATCTTACTAATCTCTTTCTTAAGGGATGTTATGGAGTTAATGACCTTAGGCACATCATTAAGTAGTAGATTACGGGCCTCCCTCCCAAGAACTCTCCTACCACGTGCTGGTAACCCAATAAACCACCTAAGAATTAGGTCATCACCACACACCTCAACGCATGATCTCTTAAGTATCCATGGGCCCGGCTTAGGTATGCCTAAGTAGCAGCTATACCCAGTACCGCACTTTCTCCTTAACCTCCTTAGTACCACGTACAGCGCCCTAGCTAAGTAGTCCGTGAGAGGTACTGACTTAGGCTCTGTTAGGAGTTCTTTAGGGAAGCCATGGCTGGATTTAGAGATTACTACCTCAATAATTGATGGTGGTGCATGAGGGTCTGGCTGAACCTTAGTGAACCTAGCTTTAGCTACCCTATAATCGATGACTATACCCTTTAACCTCTTATAAGTACTGAATCTCTTACCGTCAATACCCTTTAGTAACTCCTTAAGACCCTCTAAAGACAACAATGTACTACACCTATGACTGTAGTACCGTAATAAGCACTTAAGCATTAAACATTAAGTAGTACCTATCCTAACAGGCCTGCCCAAGAGTGATACTATTTTATCTCTAGATGGGTCATAAGTTAGTGCCCAGTGAATGACTAAGTCCTTACCTATTATGATGTCATAGCCATCTATCTCTTTAGAATTAACTACATGAATGGGTGCTGGTACATCAATAATTAACCCTTCAATTATGGCTGAGTCAACAACGCAGACACCACTAATGATTAACTCACCAAACCCTTGTACATGAACCTTAAATGCCTTATCTAGATGTTCATAGCACCTTAACTCCCTAGCTATCCTACGGACCATGACACTGAAGTTACTCCCTAAGACTACCGTAGCTCTACCGTAGGAAAACCTACCATCACTAAACAGACCTATTAGGAAAGGCTTTAAGAACCCACGGATGCGTACCGCCATCTTAACTACCTAAACTAAATTACCTCTAGCCATAGGAGTTAATAATCGTATATTACGAAGACTAAACCGCTCAATGATCATGCAAGGTTGCCCTAACATAACTTAACGTAGATGGATGACGTCTCCTGCCTCTATAGTTCTACGTCTACCCGACTTAGTCATCAGTATGAGCCTACCGAAGTTATCTATATCTATAGCCTCACCCTCAACCTCACCGCTTAAGAAGATCACCCTAACACGCTTACCTAAAGTCCCCATATAGGTACGTAACTCGCTAAGTATGGACTCAGTACTCCCTCTGAGGAGGCTTACATATACCTTATCGAACTTAGTTAAGAAGGCTTTAAGTACATGAATCCTAGGTACCTCTCTCCCCAATATCTGCTTAAGCGATACTGCAATATGTTCAATTTCTTTAGGTAACTCGTTGTTTACATTTATTCCTACACCGACAACTACGTAATTAACCCTATCTAACTCAGCTGAAGCCTCAATGAGGATGCCAGCTAATTTCCTATCCCTATATATAACGTCATTAGGCCACTTAAGCATGGCCTCAATATCAAATAGATCCCTTAAAGCCTTAACCAATGCTAAGCCCGTACCTAGGCTAAGGAGCTGTAATGACTTAAGGAGCTTAGGTCTAAGGATGATGCTAAACCATAAACCACCTCTAGATGCGTACCAAACCCTACCTAACCTACCTCTACCTCTACTCATCTCATCAGCAATAACTATAAGGCCCTCAGGAGCGCCACTCTCAGCTAGTGACTTAGCTATATCCTGAGTTGATGTGCATTCAGGTACATAGTGAGCTATGAACTTAACCCTAGTCCTTAAGTCAGCTATGTAGGTATTCACCATGGAGAGATCATCAATACATAGTAGCTTATAACCCCTCTTAGGATGTGACTCAATAACGTAACCCACCCTCCTAAGTGATTCAATAGCCTTATTGACCATGACCCTAGAAATACCCAGTCTACGGGCTATCTCAGTACCTGAAACGTAATCACCAGCACTCAACATCAAATACTTAAGTACTTTCTCAGCAAGCTCTTTACTCACAAGACCACCAGCATATAAATAAGTTACTTCACCTTTCATTAACTTTTCTTTACGTAACTAAGTCCGTAATTTAATAAATGTAACCTCGGCTAACTCAACGGATCTAACAACCCCATTGCATGTTAGTGAAGTCGCTAGCTTACGTAAGAACCATAATTTCCTTCTACCCCTTAGAAGATCACCATAGTTAACTCTGTACATACCGTATATTTCTAAGGAAGTATTAGCTAAGGTATAGATCATCTTGAGTGAGAGTACTATAGGAAGTACTAAACGCCCTAAAAAACCACTATTACTAACTTGAATGTACTTACTCATTGGCGTCGTAAGTATTAGTAGCGTAGTTAGTTCTATAAGTATAGCCATCTGAGTAAGTACCTTAACCAAAGACAGTAAATCAGCATAACCATTAAATAGGAAGCCAACAATTAAAGCCCCAATAACGTAGGTAAGTAAGAACGGTACAGATAGAGCCAAGCACTTAAGTAACCTACTTAGCTCCCTAACCAAACATGCAACAACAATTAATGAAGCAAAGAAAGATAGCAGTAAGTACATGCTATCAGTAACTAAAGTAATAATTGCCATAATAATTAATGACACGATCTTAAACTTAACGTCAATACTACTTAGTAATGTATCTCTAGACTTTATGACATCATTAAGCCATTCCAGTATAGATCCCATCAATTTAACCACCTAAGAGATCCTCCCTCCATGATCAAGACATGGTTAGATACTCTCTTAGCGAACTTTAAGTCGTGGGTAGCTATCACGAACGACTTACCTAAGTCCCTAAGCTTCTTAATAACTACTTCTAATACTCTTAAGGAGCACTCATCAAGACCCAATGTGGGTTCGTCCATGATTATTAAGTCAGCGTTAGAGATGTAAGATATAGCTAACGATAACCTACGTGCTTCACCAACACTAAGAGAGTACGGGTTCTTAACTAAACACTTAGATATCCCAAATATTTTAGCTAAGGCATCAATACTTACACGCGCATTAAATATGTCTATGTGGTCAGCTAACTCATCACGTACTGACCCCTTAGAGAACCAGTAGATAGGCTCTTGAGGTATATAGAAAACCCTACCATACCTCTTAATAACACCTCTATTAGGTCTTAAGATACCAGCCATAAGCTTAAGTAAGGTAGTCTTACCTACACCGTTTCTACCAACTATAGATATTACCTCACCACGCCTAACAATTAAGTCAATACCCCTCAATAACCAATCGAAACATGAATCATACCTAAACCATAAATCCTTAATCTTAAGCATATACATATCGTCACTTCTTAAACAGTCTTTAACGAGAGCTATAGTTCCTAATACCTCACCTAAATCAGCACAGGCGGTTTGACTTAATTCATAAACCCTATCGATATATTTCTTAAGTACCTCATAGCGATGATCAACTACAACCACAGTCAATTCCCTATCAAGGGCTAAGTCCCTAACATAATGCATAAAATCAGTTAAAACCCATGGATCTAAATGCGTTGTTGGTTCATCCAGAAGTAGCACCTTCACCCCCTGGAGTAAGGCTAAAGCTATTAATGCCTTATACCTCTCCCCATCAGATAACTCATAAAAAGTCTTACCACATACAGACTCAAGGCCTAATTCACTAATTAACTCATGCCCATTATTAACCCCTAAGATACTTAATTCATCATTTAGAGTGAATGTCATGAAGTAATTAGACACTTCTTGAGGTACGTAGGTAACTATCTTACGCCTTAAAGCATCTAGGGGTGAGTAACCAAGAACCCTTATAGTACCTTCAAGCTTAAACCCCTGGTAGAGGTAGGGTATCAAACCGCATATAGACTTAAGTAGTGTTGACTTACCTGAACCGCTAGGCCCCTTAACAAGGATTACTTCACCAGCATCAACATCTAGGTTGATACCGTTAAGTATGTACTTACCACGGTAGCTAACTCTTAAGTCCTTAACAACTAATGATTTCATATATCTAGCCCCACACCACGCGCCTTGAGGATCTTAATTATTATTGGTGCTATATTTACGGCTAGTAAGTGATCTATGAGTATGTCTTGGGGTATGAATATGAGTACTGCAGTAAGGAATATGAGTGTAGTAATGTCATTAAGTCCATAAATCATTGAAGATACATCCCTAGACCAGTTAAGTAAGGACTCCCCAAGAGGTGTTGGTGAGGTAGCGTAATGAAGAAAGACAAGGAAGCCAAGGATATACATAGGGATTACAGCAATAAAGGAAATGAGGAGTAATACTAATCTCCTAGAGAGGCTCATAGGGCTTAATGACTTAAGCCCCTTAAATTTAAGGTAGTACCTAGTGAGTAATGACATAAGGTATGAGGCTATAGGGAACCCCCATAAGTAACCGGCGGTATAACCTATCAGCACATGAATACCACCTCTCATACCCGAGGCTAAGGGCATACCTAAAGCTATTAATAATAGGTAAATCAGCTGGGACATGAGGGCGTACTTAGGCGTAAGTACTATACCACTCAGAATAACGGGGAAATTCTGCATTGTGTAAGGTACTGGACCAACATTAAACCTTATTTGGGCAGAAATACCTGTCAAAACACCAAACAATACCGCTAACGTAAAACTCATTAGTGGGTGAGGACTCTCGTTAGATGACGTCATTTAGTGTCCCCTTAATTCAAAATTTTACAGTTAATTAATTCAGTAAGGGAGGTATTATAGTTTAGGTTTGAACAAGTAATTAACTGTAAAGGATTAATAAAGGGTTAGGCTATTCTTCTAACTTGCTTAGAACTTTAGTTATAACGTCATTGGGTTGTTCAGTATTTTTGGGTCTTTCTATGAGTCCCCACATAGTTGCTGCAGATATGACCTCCTTACATACTATAGGGTTAGTACTGCAGTCTATATCTCCCTCAATAATTACCCTAGGCCCTTTCTTAGGTACGTAAATCACGTATAACTTCCTACCTAACTGCCTACTCCTAAGTATGGCGAACCCCTTCCTCACATTAACCCTAACTATATCAGCGTTAAGTACCTCAGCAAGAGTTACAAATATCTCGGTAAGTCTTAACCTACCCTCTCTTAAAGCCTTACTAATAGCTTGCTTAGTAATGCCTAACTCCTTAGCTATATCAACCTCCCTAACCCCCTCCTTAGAGGCTGTTAGAAGTATCTCCTCCATCCTATCAGGTAACTTAAGAATCACTAACCATCACCTTACTAACTATTAACTCAATTAACTCCCTAGCCTTAACCTCACTAGCTGATGCTATAGCGTAGTACCTCCCCCTAGAGTCCTCAACAATAATTACATGGCGTTTAACAGCATTCACCAACATAGCTGCGAAGAATATGTATAGTAATATCTCAGCAAGCATTAGGGGTATTAAGGCATTTAAATCCCTAGTTATGAACCCACTATACAGCCTATGGTACTCTATAGCTAAGAAGAAGTTAATAGTGATAAGTAAGACCACCAAGACACGGAGCACATTTTGAAGAAAGGCCTTGTAGCTACGTGAGCTAACCAAGAAATAACCTATCAATGCAGCACCAACGAATATAGGTATAGCTAAAAACATTGAGTATTGCAGAGGTACTGAAGCACCTTTAATTAGTACGTAAAGTAGTGGGAAAGCAGTAATCATAATGAAAGGCACCAAAACTACCTTAAAGTACTTAAATAACTTACCCCTCTCTAAAGCATTTATATCAGCGATATGTACAACCTCCTTAACCCTCACCTTTATGAGCTTAAAGGGATAACCGTAAGTCAGTAGCAACTCACCATTAGTGATCTTAACCTCATTACCTATAGACATAAGTGCTAAGACTATACCAGTAAAGAACATCATAAATACGTATATATCGCCTACATTACCTACCAACATAAGTAGTGTTACTGTAAACAGTACTATAGATATTGACTGAAGTACGGCTGGTAACCCGCTATATGCGCAGGGCCAGTAGTCCTTAACCAGAGTAACCACCAGTAAACCTACTCAGGTTTACCTATATAAACGTTTCCCTAATCAGCACGTAATAACTTATTTTTATACTCTAGATACGTTACTATAGATGGATGATCGGGACTTCCGACTCTGATTAGTGATGAGGTCCTGCGATGGTGATTACCTAATTAAAGTAAAAGTATAAGTTACTTCTTGCGTTTATGTAGTTAAAGGTGTTAGTTATGAGTACGCGGATTAAGGATCCATCATTAGCTGGTAGGGGTTTAGTCCAGATTGAGTGGGCTGAGATGCATATGCCTGTACTTATGGAGTTGAGGAAGGTCTTTAAGGATAAGGAACCTTTTAAGGGGTTAAAGGTTGGTGCTGTACTCCATGTTACTAAGGAGACTGCCGTTCTTGTTAGGACTTTGAGGCTCTGTGGTGCTGATGTTTTCTTAGCTGCTAGTAACCCACTATCTACTCAAGATGATGTTGCCGCCGCCTTAGCTAGTGAGGGTATTGGTGTATGTGCTTGGAGGGGTATGAGTAGTAATGAATACTTCTGGTGTATTGAGCAAGTAACTAAGTTCGGGCCTGACTTAGTTATTGATGATGGTGGTGACTTACACGCATTCATACATAGTAAGGCACGTGATGTTGGTGAAGGCATTAAGGGAGGTACCGAAGAGACCACGACAGGTGTTATTAGGTTAAGGGCTATGGAGAAGGAGGGTGTGTTACTATACCCCGTAATAGCTGTTAATGACGCATACACTAAGTACCTCTTCGACAATAGGTACGGTACTGGGCAATCAACCATAGACGGGGTATTGAGGGCCACCAACGTCTTAATAGCTGGTAAGGTAGTTGTTGTTGCTGGGTATGGATGGGTAGGTAGGGGTATAGCTATGAGGGCTAGGGGGATGGGTGCTAGAGTCATAGTTACTGAGGTAGACCCCATAAAGGCCTTGGAAGCAGTTATGGACGGGTTTAACGTCAAGCCCATGAAGGAAGCGGCTAAGGTAGGGGATATATTCATAACGGCTACTGGAGACATAAACGTAATAACTAAGGAGCACTTCAAGCTAATGAAGGATGGTGCGATACTAGCTAATGCAGGTCACTTCAACGTTGAGGTAAGCGTTAAGGACCTAGAGGAGATAGCCATAAGGAAGAGGGAGGTAAGACCTAACGTAACTGAGTACGTACTAAGTAATGGTAAGAGACTATACCTCCTCGCTGAAGGTAGGTTAGTAAACCTAGTCGCTGCTGAAGGTCACCCAAGTGAGGTTATGGACTTAAGCTTCTCAGACCAGTTCATGGCCCTAAAGTACATAGTGGAGAATGAAGGTAAGCTTAAACCAGCGGTATATAGGTTACCTAGAGAGCTTGATGAGGAGGTAGCTAGACTTAAGTTAAAGACCATGGGTATAACCATAGATACGTTAACCGAGGAGCAGAGGAGGTACTTAAGCTCATGGAAACTAACCTGAATGTAGGTATCGAAACCCCTAAAGATAAGCTAGAGTTAAGGACAACTATTAAGGAGTTTAAAGATTTTTACGGTTACGAACCCTACGTAATCTCATCGAGCCCTGGACGTCTAGACTTCCTAAATACTCACCAAGACTATAAGGGGTTACCAGTAGTCGGTATAGCTGTGAATCTTAGGGTATACATAGCGTTAAGGAGAATCGAAGGCTCTGAGGCTATCATCGCTTCAGGTAACTTAATGGATCAAGGGGTTGACTACGTAGATAGGTTTGACGTTAGTAAAGTTATGCTTAGAAGGGATGGTTGGTTCGGTGATTACTTTAGAGCTACCTACATGTACCTTAGGGAGATGGGCTATACGTTAGGTGGGGTTAAGGCTTGGGTAAGGAGTTGGGTACCTATAGCCTCAGGTCTTGGGAGTAGTGGTGCGCTTATCACGGCATTTTTAGGTGGTCTTAACGAGGTATTTGACTTAGGTTTATCTACCAGCGACATAGCTGAGGCCGCTTACAGGGTTGAGCATTACGTAATGGGGATCCCTTGCGGTAGGCTTGACCAATACACATCAGCTTATGGTGGTGTAGTACTGATAAATACTAAGCCGCCATATGATGTGAGGAGATTAAGGTTTAAGGAAGGTGTCTTCGCTGTTCTAGACTCATGCATTAAACATTCAACCATGGATGTACATAGCATCAAGCAGAGAGAGTTACGTGAAGCATTAAGTAAGTTAATCACCATAGCTAACGATGAGCTAAGGAAGAAGCTAAGTACGGACTTAAGTAGGGTTTCATGGGAGGAACTTACTGAGGAGGAATTAATGCCCTACTTAAGTAACTTACCTATGGAGTTAAGGAATAGGGTTTTATTTACCTTAAGAATGCATGAATCAACTAAGCTAGCCTTAAAAGTTATCGAGGGTGTTAAACCTAAGCGTAGTGAGTTAAGTAGAGTTCTTAAACCCATTAAATGTAGGGTTTCCTTACGTAGTAGTGATTGGTTTTTAAAGGTTATTGGTTGTGTAATGACATACCAACACATACTACTTAGAGATCTCTATGAGGTCAGTACACCCGAGCTAGATAGGCTTGTTAGGGTCTCAATCCGTTATGGGGCTTACGGGGCTAAACTATCTGGTGCTGGTATGGGTGGTGTTGTCATAGCCTTATTTAAGGATATTGAGGAAGCTAATAACCTAGTTAATCACTGCTTAAGGAGGAGGTATGCATGTAGGGGTTACGTAGTTAGTGTTGATGAAGGGTTAAGGACTTGGCCCCCATAGGGCTTATAGGGTTACCTATCCCTTAATTTTAATGTCTTAGCTATCTCTACTACTAATCTCTTTACCTCCCTTAACGTATCTTCCACGTCCTCTTTCGTTGCTATGTCCTCATAGAAGTTCTTATGCATAGAATCAGCCTGCCTAAATACCGCACGAACCCAATCCCCAAGCTCCTTAGCGACCTCATTCTTATATATCCATAAATCACTATGCCTCTCAATCCTCACACCTTTCTTAGCGAGGGCATGGGCTTTAATGGCTAATGCGCAAGCATCCCAAATCTTCTCACTAGCTTGCCTTAAGTTACCCTTAACAATTTCCTGCCTCGCCTGCTCAAGAAGTTCTTTAGCACTCCTCAAATACTTTTCAGCACCCTCAAGGGGATCAACGTCCCTTACTAATATATCAAGTAGGTACTCCTCAATAGACACACCAGCCCTATCAGCCCTCCTCCTAAGTTCCTCAATAATAAACTTAGATATCACCATGCTTAACTCCTCCATACCCGTAATCAACTATTCAAATATCCCTATATCATTAACTGTCCCTACATCCTGAAACAGCCTTTATTGACTAAAGAGGGGCCCTTCGTTGTTTACTAGCTTTCCCTTCGAAAGGTTATGGTTATATGTTTAAGTAGTATGGTTTCGGTATGTCTTTGGGTGGGGTATTGGGTGATGTTTTTGCTGAGCTTAGGTGGGACCCTACACTGAAGGAGTGGGTGCTTGTTTCTAATATACGCGAGAGAAGGCCGTGGCAACCAAGGAATTACTGTCCTTTATGCCCAGGTACTGAGGAGACTGGTTATGGTTGGGATGTACTGATAATCGAGAACAAATACCCTATGCTCATGGAGTGTCCTCCAGAACCTTCTAGGCATGATTTCTACGTTACGTCTAAAGCCATAGGTAAGTGCTACGTAGTTATTGAGACGCCGAGGCATGACCTAGACGATTTAAGTGACTTAAGTCGTGAAGAGATAGTTAAGGTCGTAAACGCTGTAAAGGACCTCATGTTTAAGCATGTTAATGAAGGTATTTACGAGTACTTCCTATGGTTTAGGAATAAGGGCGATAGGATAGGGGTCTCACTTAAGCACCCCCATAGCCAGATATACGTACTGTCCTTCATACCTACGAAGGTCGAGAGGGAGTTAATGAGCGCGAAGGAGTATTGGGAAAGTAGGGGTAGGTGCTTATTCTGTGATATAGTTAAAGTGGAGTTAAGAGATGGCGTTAGGGTAATTTATGAGACGGGCCCATGGGTCGCCTTCCTACCATTCTATGCCCACTGGCCTTACGAGATCCACATATACCCTAAAAGGCATGTTCAGCTACTTACTCAGTTAAGTAATCAGGAGGTTAGTGAGTTAGCTGAGGTTATTAAGAAGGTTCTCTGTGGTCTTAAGAAATTATTTAGTGAGCCTATGCCCTACATCATGGTACTTCACCAAGCACCTCTGAAGGGTAGTTACGACTATTACCATCTACATATAGAGGTCTACGGTGTGTTTAGGGGTGATGGCGTACTTAAGTATGCTGCAGGGATGGAGTTAGGAGGTGGTAACTTCACATATGACGCCATACCTGAAGAAAATGCAAGGAGACTTAAGGAAGTAATTAGCAGAGAGTGCTTAAGGGGTATGTGAGCATATTAAGTGTTTTAAACTAACTGTACCGCTAAAGTAAGTTTCTATTTAGGGATGGTGTTACGTATGCGAAAGCCGAACACAAAATAACTGTAGTAACAGTGGCTTAGTTGAATTATCGGGGAAGGAACTAAGCCAGTAGTTATTGAAGACGGGGGGTTGCCCACTACAGTAAATTAATAAGGGAATCACTTAAATACGTCATGGGAAACCTTAAGCGTAAGTAAATACGTTATAGCAAAGACGAGGTTTTAGGTGTAGAAAGGTCTATGGTTGAACTCTTTCAAGATGAGAGGGATGCCTACTATAGTAGTAGGTTAATTAAATTCATAGTTAATAAATGCGTAGCAACTATAACCAAATATAACCTCAGGAAAAAGTCATTACTTTATAATTATGTATTATTGTTACTTTATTGGTAGCATCGCGTATTCCTATGCTTTTACTCCATTAGCTATCCCGATTTAGGAAGCAGATAAAGTTTTGCCTGTTTAAATAGACATTTTCTATCGACAAACTTGGACATAAGAGCACTAGTGTTTATCTCCGTTTTAATGTCATCTAAACATGCTTAATTACGCTGTTCATTCGATAGTCATGGGGTATCCCGCAATAGATCACAAAGATTTACTTACATTACCCGTATTCGGCCATGTGTATTACATACACTAATTCACGGAAAGATGAAAGGTTTTACCTGATCAACAGGTTAGAACTATCAGCAGAATTAAAAACATACATAGGTTTTATACAGGCAGTAACTCATATTAACATCTCACTTAATACCGAGTTTCTTTTCTTCCTAAGCTTCCTTAAAATCTTCTTACTCCTAGACTTCTTGCTATGGAGTTTATAGTATTTTCCTTGGAAGTAAAGTACCATTGTACTTTACTTCCTACTGAAATAGCAACCTAGGACAGCTTCTTCATATAGGCCCCAAAGAGGTATATTACCCCATCAACTAATATAGTAACGTTATTCTCATTAACATCAACAAGTAAATAACCCTTAAACCATAAAATCCTAAAGCTGTGGGAAATATATTTATTAGTGGGATTCAATACCTATATTTGGTGGGACTTTGAGTGTTAGAGTACGTGTTGATGCTAAGGGTAGGATTGTTCTTCCTAAGGAGTTTCGGGAAGCCCTAGGTATTCGAGAAGGTGATGAGGTGCTAGTGTCCATTCACGGTGATAAGATAGTTATTGAAAGGTGTGAAGACCCGTTTAAGGTGTTGGAGGAGGTACTAGGGGATTTAACCTTTGATCGTAGCGTGAGGAAAGCTGTTGAGGAAGAGGCTTTGAAGCTCGTTAAGGAGGGTAAGGGTCGTTAAGATGGTTTTAAGAGTACTTGTTGAGACGGGGTTTTTGCTAGCTCTCAATCCTAGAGATAGGCATCATGAGTGGGCTATGAAGGTGCTTGAGGAAGCTAGAAGAAGGGAGATTTTACTTTATATATCTCCTGTCGCACCTATAGAGCTATCCCTTATCTTGAGGTCTAAAGGCTCTAAAGATAGTGATATAGGCAGAGCCCTAAATGCTATAGGGACTATAGTTGAGAGATACACTAAACCGCAGTACCCACAGTTAGGGTTGAGGGAACTGGTCTACGCATCAGAGCTAAGAGCAAGGTATTCTGAACTCACGTTCTTCGACTCTATCCACGCCGCTATAACAATAATGAACAATCTCACATACTACGACCTTGACTCAGTTATCAGGGAGGTTGTAACCAATGAGTTAAGAAAATAATCAATCATACTTATCCTCCAGACCCCTATACCTACTAGGGGAGGGCTTAGCTACGTCTTAACCCTAATGGTTTGTGGTGTCTTATTAAGCGACGCGATATACGGCATACTCACACATACGGAGGTTTAGAGTTCGTCGTATCATTGCACCACTCTATTTTGAAGCTGAGTACGTAGTGAATTAATGGTATAGTATTTACTTAGGGAGCTCATTTCTTAATTTTATTTTCTACGGCCTTAATGAGTTCCTCTATTCTCTCTATTGCGTCTTCTATATGCTCCTTAACACACCAGCCTTCGTAGAAACACGTATGCATGCTTTGACCAGCATTCCATGAGTCACTAACCCATTTCCCTAACTCCCTACGTAGCACTAATGTATACCTCCATAACTCACCATGGCTCTCTAATCTCTTCTTATCCCTCCATGCTGCGTAGGCTTTTACGGACAGTGCTGTAGCTCCCCAAGCTTTTTCAGCTGCTTGCCTAACATCACCTTCCTCAAGTTCCTCCCTAGCCTGCTCTAACAACTCCTTAGCAGCCTCAATATACTCCCTAGCCTTATCCGCAGGGTCTAGATTCTGCGTAGCAAGCTCTACTAAATACTCCTCAAGACTTAAACCACGTCTTTCAGCCTCAGCCCTTAATCTTCGAGCGGCACTCCTCGGTATAGCAATAAGCTCAACACTAACCAAACCGATACTGCCCCATAGATATATAGAGAACTAAACCTAATAAAAGCACACTGAAGCGAGTAAACACTCCCTAGAAATAGACCGAATCAAATCCACAATACCTAACCTACTTTCAAGAAACTCAACTTCTCTATAACATCATCCAAAGAGCTTAGAACTATAGATAGTGATCGAGCCTAACGGAATTAAGTACCTAACGGGCTGGTTACTGCTGTGATAATGTAACCACATGATACTAGAATTTAAGCTGCAATAAATGACTTAGATATAGACGGACGCTAATCACGGCAGGCGTGGGCTTCATAACGGCCTCATAGATCGTATGTTATGGGGCTGTATTAATCAAGGCGGCCCCATAAGCACCCCTAGCAGGGGTTTCGACATCTGCAATTATCATGGACCTCATAGTTACTATAATCATTATCCTCCATGTATTAAGGTATAGACATAAGCTAATGAACTTAAGAAAGCATTACGTTAAGGAGGATGTTCCGAAAGCAATGTATCTGCGATGCATTTTATGTTGATAGTGCTTGTTTTACGTAGATGATTCGCCTACATTATAGTTGGAATGATTATGTAGGCGAATATGTTATTTAATGCGTGCATAAGCATTGCTGGATATAGGCTTCTAGTCTTTATGTATAGGTATGATGGTATGAATGCCCCGCTATTGAATTCATCATTAAACCCATTGGGTTAAGGATGTTTTGGCGGGGTGAAGGGAGGTTCGTGTTTCGTTCATCACTCGGTATTTAGTCATTACTGCAGCGATAGTGTTGGCACCAGTAATTGAGGAGATTTTCTTTAGGGGGTATAACGGTATGGCTATGATGAAACCGATAATGGAATATAAGACCCATGTAGCTCTGAACATTCTCCCTAAACCTAAATCACTAAGTCTTATTCCTCTTCTTGATAATGAATATAATGTTATGATAACTGCACAAAGTAAGCCTATCTCATGAATGATCATGAAGAAAGCATCTAGATTAACATCCCATTCTCTCAGTAATTGGTATTAAGTCTCCTTCAGCATAGGCACTTAGAATAATGAACGATATAATAGCAAGTATAAGCCCTAACCAAGCTAAAGGTAAGTACCTAAGTGGTAATTTGCCCTCACTCATAGGCTAACCCGTTTTATATATTATATTCCCTATATATATTTCCTTAAGACTCGTATCTTGATGTAAGTAGCTCATGCTTAATAGCTTAAATATAAGAATTACTGGTTAGGTGTTGCTGGAGGGACTCAGGAATATTTTGAGTGTCTTTATTTCATATGGTTTAAACTCTAGTTCTATACCTTCTGCACATCTTAAGGGCTCGTCGTTAACCTCAAGTAGATCTGTTTCATAACATTCAATATTTGTTGTCTGTATATTCATAGTTACTCTCGCTTTGGTGGTTAGTCCTTTAGCTTCGTAAGTCCTAATTACTAAGCACCTATTCATGTCCTCACATGTCTTAAGTACCTCGATAATTACGTTGTCCTTATTTACCTCAATAAATGATTGCTCATCACTTAAGACGCCTCCAGGGTTTTCCGTAGTTCTATGAGTAATTAATGGCTCATTGAGTTCTTTAGCTACCTTAGGTACGTTCCCGACTCTCCAATCTCCCTTATGTGGGTATATTGAGTATGTGAAGGCGAATTTACCGTAGTCAGATAGTGGGTTAGGGTATGTGGGTGATTTAATAAGTGTTAGGCTTAATTTATTGAAGTACGTTGTGTACCCGTGCCGTGCTCCATTATTAATTATTGCTAGGCCGTAATCGCCCTCAGACATATCAACCCAGTTAAGTCCAGGGACCTCATACTTGGCTTCCTCCCACGACGTATTCCTATGTGTTGGGCGTTCGTAAACCCCGTAAGGGACTTCATAGGTAGCTATATACGTGTTTACGTTAGGCTCGAACCATACCTTAAGCAGTACGTTCCTTTCATGCCAGTCGATAGTGGTTACTACATCAACCCTCCTACTATTGTAGCTTAAGTAGATTGTCTGCTCAATAGTGGACTCCCTAAACCTCTTAACAAACCTAATACCGACCCTTAAAGGACCCCTCTCAACAACCTCACACTTAACTACATCACCAACCCTCCATGATACCTCCTCATAATGCTTATCTATATTCCAAGCATCCCAGAAGTAAGGTCTATCTTCATAAGCCATAAACACATTACTCTCACCCTTCAGCACTTCCCTACCGACTTCCTTATCGTATATAGAGATTATGGTGCCCTCCCTACTCACTATTAGCCTTAAGTACTTATTCTCAAGGACGAACCCTTCATGGGTCTCCTTAATCAATGCTGGATTCTTCACTTCAGCACTTAACTCACCATGCTTAACATATATCGTTGTGTAGCCCATCGGTGGTATCTTAATAGGTACGAGAACCTTAACCCCACCCCCTAAATCTTGAATTACCTGCGTTGGTAGTTTACGTCCTTCACTATCTGTAAGTACCTTACCTTTATCGATAACTAATTCAGTAAGTACTTCCCTACCCCAGGCTAATGTATTGAAGAGGAGTACTCCATCGCCTTTAGTACTTACGTGGTTAACTAAGTGGTTCATGGTCTCATTAAGCTCCTTAGTAGCCTCATTAATCACCTGCTTAAGCTCCTTAACAGCTACCTCATGACCTTCATAGTTGACGGCTCCAGTAATGATGTCATGGAATTGGTTCGTGAGTAAAACCTCCCATAACTGCCTAACTTTCTCTTGAGGGTACTCCTTTAGACCGAGGGCATGGGTTATTGAGCTTAGGATCTCTAACTGTCTTAATATTATTCTGAGGTCATGAATTAGTTTCTTAATCTCTATGTTAGTTGTGTAGGTCCCTCTATGGTTCTCTAAGTAGATCTCACCATACCATCTAGGCACTAAGTCATCACTGACCGCTAACGCCTTACTAACAACCTCATCAAAAACTCCATGCCTTATCTTAGGGAGTCCTGGAGTCCTACCGTATATATTTAGCTTAAGTATCATTTCCTCAGTAGGCCCCCCACCACCATCCCCGTAGCCGTAAACGTATATGGCTGGCTCCAACAACCCCTTAGCGCTATACTTACTCCATAGCTCCATGAGTGCTTTAGGTCTTACGTCGATAGTTAGCCCTCTAGGTATGAATAAGGTCCTTATGGCGGTTCCGTCAATACCTACCCAATCAAATAGGTGGTGGGGGAACTCATTATACTCATTCCACGTTAGTTTAGCTATGAGTAACGCCTTAACACCCGACTTAACCAGTATTTGGGGTAGTGATGGAGGGAAGCCGAAGGTATCCGGCAGCCAGCATATGGTGACGTACTTACCGAACTCTTTAGCGAAGAACCTCTGCCCGTAAAGGAACTGCCTAACTAACGACTCCCCATCTAGGTTATTAGCGTCAAACTCAACCCAAAAACCACCACTTAACGACCACCTACCCCTCTTAACGTACTCCTTTATCTTCCTAAAGAGTTCTGGGTGATTCTCCTTGAGCCACCTATAGTAAAGGGCGCTAGTCATGGTGAACGTGAATTCAGGGTACAGCTCCAGTAATCTTAAGGCGGTACTTACCGTACGTAGTACGTTCCTTAAACCCATGGACGGAGGCCAAAGCCAAGCCAGATCTATATGTGAATGCCCTTGAGCAAGTACGGAACCTACCTTACCTAACTCTCTAGAGGACTCATTAAGTAGCTTAAGCAGTCGTTCCTTAGCCTTAATCACCCTACCCTTAAGTTCCACATACTTAGGTTCCCTAAACCCAGCATCCCTTAACTTACTAGGTGCCTCCTTAGCTAGTAATCTAAGGTTACTTAATAAGCCACGTAGTAGTGAATGTGCCTGCCTAAGTAAGGGTTCATCCAGAGCTAAACCAAGTAGGTAGTCGATCTTCTCTGGAGATATACCTTCTATAGGTATCATTCTTAAAACATCACTAACTATACCCTCAAGCCTAATCCTTAAGTAGTCATCCTTAGGTAGTAAGTTAATGAAGTCTACCAACGAGTCGATGAATACTGCGAACTCATAGATATCACTATCCCTATAAGCTATGACAGCATCACTAAAAACAACATCCTCAATAAGCTCGCCATGGAGACCTCTATTAAAGACCTCAATAACCAAATCAACATGGCCAAACTTATTTAATGGTAACTCCCTATGGAACGCATCAACACCGAAGTAGGGCTCACCATTAACATAAACTTGAGCATTACTATTCAACTTAAGTAGTAGGTAAGGCCTTAAGCTAGGAGACTCCTCAATAAGTACTTTAGCTCTAAAAGTAACTACGTCATTCTTAAGGCCGTCAAATCTATAGGGAAGTTTAACCTTGCTGAATACCTTAGCCTTACTTAAGGGGGCTTGACTAACTAACCACTCATTAAGCTTAACGACCTTAATAAGTGATAAAGCCTTAAGTAGAAACACCTTATTCTTAAACCTCAGTACGTAAGGCTCCATAACCACTTACCGAAGCATAATACGTAACGTAATAAAATAAAAACTAGGCTCTATTTATTAAGTATAGTCACATTGTATAGTATGGTATAGGCTCATAAGTATGACTAGTAGCGTAATTATTAAGCTACCTCGCGGAATCGCTAAAAAGCTGGAGCAGGAAGCCAAGAAAATAGGATTGAACCTGGAGGAGTACATACTAGAACTAGCCTTAAGGGACTTGGACCCATCTGAAAGGATATGGGGACATATAGAAGCCTCTAAGGATTTCCTAGAACAAGCCAAGGAGGAATTAAGGGAGGGTAATGTTAGGCAGGCTGCTGAGAAGGTCTGGGGTGCCGCTGCCTTATCCATTAAGGCCTACGCAGAATGGAGGGAGGGAAGGCGATTAACAAGTCATGGAGAGCTGTGGGAGTATAGGAGGAAATTGGAGGAAGAGCTTGGGGGGTGGGTGTTTGATGCTTGGATGGCTGCTAACGGAATGCACATATGCTTCTATGAAGGATGGTGTAGTGGGAAGGATGTTGAGGAGGCCCTTAAGAGGGTAAGGAAATTAGTGAGCGAGATCGAGAGGAAGATTAAGGCTTAAACCTTTACCTAAGGTACTCATAGATGGGTCACTATAACGGTAAGCATGTGACCTTAAGTGAATAGAAAAATGTTTTGATGTTATTTGAGGTCTTGCGTGTTTAAGTCGCTACGGACCCTGCGTATTATGTCGAACATTGGTATTATTGTTATGACCCCAGCACCACCTGTCAGCGCTGGTTTAATTGCTTCAAGTAAGGGTTTTTGTCTTATCAATAAGTATTGGGCTAGGTGATAGGTAATATATTAAAGCATGCATAGCTATGAACAGAAGTACTGCAAGATCTACAGGCACAACCTTAAGAGATGCTAAGCGGGCGTACTTAATCACGTACCTAAGTAGTAATTAAGGTAGGCCGAAGATAAGTATTAACTCAATGATTAAGTTTACTATCAAATTCCCTATCTCGTGAATATATCTGTATAGCTGACATATATAAGGTTAGTGTATATGCGAACTTAAGTAATAAGTCTTAGGTTAGGATTACTAATCCAGTTCATTGCTCATTATTTGCTGGATGACTATCTGAACTTTCTTGTTTTGAATTGTTAAACTTATATTTTTGCTTACCAAACCAACCTTGGGTGATTTCTCTATGGTCATGTTTAGGGATTTAATATATAGTCAAGAGACCATTAAGGGTGTTGCAGCTACTAAAGCACCTACCCACCTACCTAAGATTAAAGCACCTGATGAAGTGAAGGCTGACCAGCCATTTGAGGTTGAGGTATCAGTAGGTCCTCATCCAAGTACCTCTGAGCACTACATCAGTAAGGTCGAGATATACTTAAGTGAGGAAGGTAGAGACTTTAACCCAGTACACTTAGCATCCATAAACATAGCACCGAGCTATGTAGAACCAACTATTAAGCTAACATTAAAGCTAAAGAAAAACAGCACCATACACGCACTAGCCTACTGTACACTACACGGCATATGGGAATCTAGGAAGGAGATCAAGGTTAAGTGAGGGGTCATTAATTGGGGGTTTAGATTGAGTGATGAGGAACTTAAGCAGATAGCAAATAAAGCTAAGGAACTCTACAACAGATATAGGTCACCTGAAGCAACAGCAGAAATCATTGAGGTAAGCGAGGATAGGTTAGTCATGAAGTTTAAAGGGAGCTTCTGCGAAACATGCGGACTTCACGACTGGATAGAGGACATGAAGTACGTGCTTAGAGATTTAAGTATGGAAGTAAACTTAGTGGAGGCTAAAGAATTAGGAAACAATGAGTATATAGGTATTTTCAAAATAAAGGGGATTCCACATAAACACCCATAATATTGCCTTCACACCCTTAGTTATAAAAAGAACTTAGGGTCTAGGTAAGGATTGCTGTAGGATTTAAATAAATGTTCAGTTCTTAAACCATAAATTCTCATAGCACATTCCTTTAGCTTACCTACTTTATCTTTAAACTGACGTAATGTATCTTGGGTTTCTGACATATATCCTTAAGATCATGAGGCTAATAAGCTACCCTCATTAATGGGGCAGAAACCTTTATTAGGGTGATTTAGTTCAGTTTAGTACAGGTTAAGTCAAAGTGCCTAGAGATGCTGAGAGACTACTGAAGCCTAGGGAGTTCTGTGAGATTGTTGGGATTAGTTACTCTACGCTGAAGCAGTGGGTTCGTGAGGGTAGGGTTAAGGTCCTGCGTACATCTACTGGTAGATGGAGAATTCCATACTCTGAAGTTGAACGAATTCTAGGTCTAAGATCGGAAGCTAGAGAAACTAGAGCTATTATCTATGCTCGTGTAAGCTCTAGTGACCAGAAGAGTGACTTAGAGAGGCAAATTCAGTATCTTACACAATACTGTTCTGCTAAAGGATATAGAATAGTAGATATTTTGAGTGATGTCGCTAGTGGTCTTAAGACCAATCGTAGAGGGTTGTTCAAGCTCTTCAACTACGTGGTGAACAAGCAGGTAGACATTGTAGTAGTCACCTACAAGGACAGGCTAACACGGTTCGGATTCGAGTACCTAGAGTACTTCTTAAAACAGTTCGGCGTAAAAATAGAGGTAGTCTACGGTGAAGAGCCCAAGGATGCATACCAAGAGCTTGTTGAAGACTTGTTAGCAATCATAACCAGCTTTGCGGGCAAGCTCTATGGCATGAGGAGCCATAAGAAAAAGAGGCTAGTTCAAGGCTTCAAGAAGCTCTTAGAAGAGGTTGAGAAGGATGGTTAGAGTTACTAGAACTGTCATAGTGAAGAGCGTCAAGCTTCCCAAGAAAGTGTTTAGACTCCTCGTCGAGCTTGAGGGCATGTACCGTAACATGGTAGGGCAGTTGGTCATGTACGCCGTAGGGAACAATATTAGGAGCTTCACTAGGCTCAAAGCTCTGAAGTACCGTGAGATGAGGAGCCTCTACCTACAGCTACCATCGCATTACGTCTACACAGCATGTCAGGACGCTAGTATTAGAGCCAAGAGCTTCCTAAGACTAAAGAGACTTGGTTTAGTTGAAAGGGAGTATCCAGAAGTTAAGAGGGTCAGTATATGGCTTGATGACCACCTATGGAAATCAAGTGGATTAACCTCAATTAAAATAGCTACCCATAAAGGATGGATAACGGTAGAGTTCGAGCCACATAAGCAATACTGGAAATACATCAATAGAGGATGGAAGTTAGCTTCTGAAGCTAAGGTAAAGCTCGATAAGGGAAATAGGCAGCTCATAATCTACTTCACATTCGTTAAGGAGGTTGAGGAGTTTAAGCCTAGAGGGTACTTACCTATTGATGTGAACGAGAACAACGTTACTATGCTGGTTGACGGTATTGCTTACCTCTTCGAAACTAACGTTAAGAAGCTTGTTTTAGGCTACTACTACCGAAGGCAGAGAATTCAGCAGAAGTACGATAAGCTCTACGGTAAGAGGTCTAGGATTAAGAGGAAGGTTATGAGGAAGCTTAAGGAGAGAAGGAAGAAGAGCAATATTAAGTGGAAGATAGCGGGCATAGTCGTTAGAACTGCTTATGAGGGACAGTACGCCATCGTTCTTGAGAAGCTAGGGAGGAAACCAGCTAGTAATATGATTAAGAGGATAAGGGATAAACAGCTAAGACATAGGATATTTCAGGCATCTTTCAGAGGAATACAGAAAGCAATAGAAGAGAAGGCTAGGGAATATGGTGTACCAGTAATCTACGTAAACCCAAAGGATACCTCAAGACTATGCCCTATTCACAGTACTCCAATAATATACAGCAATGGATCAAGGGTAGGTAGATGTAGTAAAGATGGAGAACTATGGCACCGTGACGTTGTTGCTTGTTGGAACCTACTCCTTAAAGCCTTACGGGGTGATGGGAGCTATGCTCCAAGCCCCGTAGGGTTAAACGCAGATGGGAGGCTAGTTCCGCTGGCCTCGACAGCCACCCATGACCCCATAGGGATAAGCAAGTCCCTATGGGCGAGGTGGAAGTCCCTAGAGGGCATCCTAATCCATCCTAAACCACCACAACCCACCCTCTAGGGACAAACGGCAGTTACTCTCTGAGATATCTAAGTAAGTCTTAATGAATAGTAATAAAGGAGGGTATAGCCCGTAACTCATAAGCTTTACTGGGTACTCATCACTAAATACGGTTATTACCTTCACCTTATCTCGGGTGATAGAGTTCCTAAGTTCCCTCAACTGTTCCTCAGAGTTAATGCCGTAAGATTCAAGTTTCTTACCTATCCCATTATATAGCTTACTAAGCTTGGGAAAAGGATCCTTAGACTTAACTATATCCTTTAACTTCTCTATAACATCACTTAATTTCGAAACCCTAAGGAGTTTATAGATAGATTCCCTTACTTCAGCGTTATATGCATTACGCTGAATAAGGAAGAGTAAGTTTCTCAAAACTATAGAGGTGAAACTTAAGCTATATACACAAAATATTCACCCATCTATATACTTACAGTAATACAACGGTCATAAATGATGGTTAAGTTAAAGAGATCTTAAGCACGACGGTAATAAAAAGAACCACCTCTAGAACATTAGTAATTATGTAAAGCCTTAATCATAGTATCCAATACTTTACTCTGAGCTTAGTTAGGTATGTTCCCCTCCTGAGATTACCCAGCCACTTCCTTTGGGGCATATTAGCTCTACGTAGCCCTTCTCTAGGGTTTCTATCGGTATGTAGCATGTAGCGTAGCCCTTACCTTCAGCGTTTATGAATTCTAGCTTAACCTCCTTACCTTGAGTTACCACTACCTTAACCTCCTTAGGCTCCCTAACTAGTCCGGGGACTATTAGCTTGATTGTTCTGTCCTTATATGTTATGTCTAGTATGGCGTCGTACGTTTTATCGCTCGTCCTTAATACCTTCTTTATGGAGACCTTAACCATTAGGTACTACCTTACTAGATGACCATTAGGGCTAGGTCTTGGAAGTCCATCGGTAGTGGTCTGCCTGAGCTTGTTATTTTGTCGTAAGCCCTCTCAAGGAAGTCAATGAATACTGGGCAAGCCTCAAACTTACCGTCGCGCTCACACTTACCTCCTAACTTAATGAAGCACGTACCCTTCTTCTTATCGAAGTATGGGCATATCTTATGGTAGTGCCTAGCACTCCTAACCATTCTCTGAACCCACTTCTTCTTAGGGTCCTCCTTCTTCTCCCTCTCCTCAGTTATTAATGCCTTCTTAAGCTCCTCCTCTGAAACCTTAATTGATTTAGCACACACCTTAACCACCTCCAGAAAGGCTTTCTGGCTAGGAATAATATTGTGAAAAAATATTTAAAACTTAGCTTTGTATTGACCCCCCTCACTTAGATACCTGCTGGTATGAACCTCCCGTCAGGCTGTAGCAGTACCTTACCCTCATCAGCTAACTTAAACAAAGCCCTCCTAATCTTATCCTCACTAGCTATCCCTGAGAGTATAGCATGTAGCTCTTTAATAGTCATGGGCTTAGTTCTCAGTAAGTTCATCAGTATGTCCTTAAGCTCCTCCTCATTTGGTGCGGTCATGACAACTACTTCGGGGTCTTCATAAACAACCTTTAATTTTATGCGCGCACTTAAATCTGTTGTCTTCATCCCCATCACCTCTATCGGTCTGTACTACCTAGCATTATAAGGGTAAGCTTACTTATAAGTATTTTAATATAGAATTTATACCTGTGTAAATTAGGGTGGGAGAACGCCCTGTCCCTACTATAAGGATGGGCTATGTACGTCACCCTTACTGGGTGAGGAAGCCTCTGCTGATGTGGTTATTGAAGAGAGATGCTTAAGTGATAGTGAGTATAAGACTTGTAGATTCTACGTGACTGAGGGACTACCTGAAGAAACTGCGTTAGGTATTGAGATAGAGAGGGAGAGAAGGAGAGCTCCCGAGAGAGATATCAGATTAAAGCCTTACATGCCTATACATGGGGTTGGTGCCGACATAGAGATTGGATGCCCCGAGGCGGTTATTGAGGAAGTGCCTGAACACCCAAACATAGTTACAGTGTTTTGTAGGGTGCTGGGTAGATTCATAAATAAATATGAGCTAGAGTTATGTGTTAGGTACTGGAAAGAATGCCCATATAAACGTTACGGAAGGTTTGGCGCCAGCTCCTCAACAGCTCCATAGTACATTAGTACGTCCTTAATGACGTCTTCATTAATTACTGAAAGGAAGTCGGCCTTAACAGACATTAGGTACCTACCATTGACATATATATCTGCCGCAGGCATCTTGAGTGAGTCAAGAACTTTCTTATCGTATTCGGGTATGTGTACTTCAGTAACCTCTACTAACCTCCTATATCTACTGAACTTACTTAGTAGGTCATTAACTAGTTGCTTAAGCATCAAGCTCTCATTGTCAAGACCTAAATAGAGAACTATATTAATCACTTATAACACCTACCTACACTCTCTAACTAGGTTTCATTAAAAGATTGATGGCGTATCGTAGGTGGTGTTACTGTGGGTTTAGACGCGATCGTGATTGGTGGCGGTGTTGTAGGGCTGTGTACAGCCCTTAAACTAGGTGAGTACGGCTATAGGGTTAAGGTACTTGAAAAGGAATGCTTGGGATGCGGGGCTACAGGTAAGGCTGCTGGAATAGTGACCAAACAGTTATTCTTGAAGCACGATATAGAGTTAGTTAAGGAGAGTATGGAGTTCATTAAGAAGCTAAGTAAGGACGCGAACACCCACCTTTATGAGGAGGTTAAGTCGTTACTCATAGTCCCCGAAAGTAAGTTAAGGTACGTAAAGCCCATACTGAATCAGTATAGAGTTACTAACGTACCATACATTACTTTAAGTGATGTTGAGTTAAGGAGGAAGTTCAACGTGTTTAAGTTTAGTGAGGATGAGATTGGTGTAGTCATTGATGGTGACTTAGTTATTGACCCAGGGAGTTTCGTTAATGCTTTGAGAGTGAGGCTTAAGGAGCTTGGTATCGAGGTAGCTGAGTATGTGGATGCTAAGTTAGTTAGCTACCGTGATGAAGTAGCTGTGTCTATAGGCACGGAGGTATTACGTGCTGATGCTGTAGTGGTTGCTGCTGGGGTGTTTACTAGCCAGTTACTTAAGGGCCTAGGTATTAGCTTACCTCAATTGCTGTATAGGTGTCAGGTACTTAGTCTTAAAATGAAGGGGTTCCCAAAGATATTTGTTCATGACCTAACTAACCATATATACATGGTTTGGGAAACCCCTGAGACCGTACTTACTGGCGATGGGCATTATGAGACCATAAGTACTTTCGAGGAGGGCTTAAGAATCAGTCAAACACTATTTGACGAAGTTATTGAAGGTGTTATGTCTAGATTAAGTGAGGATGTGGATGTTGAGTTAATGAATATGTGGGCTTACCCTTGTGAAGTAACACCTGACGGATTCCCTAGACTCGGTAAGTTAAGCATGTTTAAGAATCTATACATAGCTTACGGATTTGATGGCTATGGACTCATGAGAGGCCCAGCTCTCGCCTTTAAACTAGCTAAGTTAGTAGCTGGTAAGGCAGATAAGTTCGTGAGTAAGTATAGGTTTATGTTTGATCCTGACAACGTACTTAATTACGGTGGTAAAGTAGAGGTTAGGGAGTTCCATACACCACTATCCCTACTCAGGTAGAACACCTAGGATAATCACATCGAGTTCAACATTTCCGTCCCTTAACAACTTAACTAGCTCTCTATTTAGGTCTATAGCGGCTTTATTTGATTTAATGCCTAAAGTTGCTGGGCATACGTAACTACTCCTCCTGACAATTAACTTACGGTTATCACTTAATAATAACTTCCTAGAACCATGAGCTACAACAACATCATAGACATTATCACTTACTAAGAATATCAGTATGATTAATGCATCATCATTCCTAATCAACTCCTTTAACTCGTCATCAAGGTCGCTAACAGACTTATCCGCCTTAATACCGACTATGCAATCACCATGTCTAGTTAAGTAACTGTCCTTAGTCACTTCAAACGTTGTTTCATGGAGTGCGGTAATATTGGGGTGGCCGTGAGCCTTAACAACATCTACAGCAACTCTCACGTAATCACCAAAACATATTCTTAAGGAATAAGATATAACGTTACTCTACCACTAAATCAAGTATCGGGTAGTATAGGGCTAGGATATATTTCACTTTTAAATATAATTAGAATGGGTTAGAGGTATTTGTATTCCATAAACTTTAAGAGGCTTCGTGAGGAATTAGTTGAGAACTTAGCTAAGGAGGGGATCATTAGGTCCGAGAAGGTTAAGCGTGCTATGCTTAAGGTGCCTAGGGAGTTGTTTGTTAGGCCTAAATACATAGACTTAGCCTACGCAGATACCCCATTACCTATAGGTTACGGACAAACCATTAGCGCGCCCCATATGGTTGCTTTAATGACTGAGGCCTTGGATCCTAACGTAGGTGAAAAAGTACTTGAGGTAGGTACAGGGTCTGGTTATCAAGCGGCCATCCTTGCCGAGATAGTAGCCCCCGAGGAATCTGAGGTTAAGGGGCATGTATATACAATAGAAATAGTTAAGGAGCTTGTAGAGTTCGCTAAGGAGAACTTAAGGAAGGCTGGTTATATAGATAGAGTCACCGTCATTCACGGTGATGGGACCTTAGGGTATAGGGATGCAGCACCTTATGATAAGATAATGGTTACGGCAGCAGCACCATCGGTACCTAAACCTCTACTAGATCAGTTAAGGGTGAGTGGTAGGTTAGTTATACCGGTGGGTGATCTATACATACAGAAATTGCTAATCATAGATAAGGTGAGTAAGGATAAGGTAAAGATAACTGAGAGTGTGCCATGCGTTTTCGTTCCGTTAAGAGGTGCTTGTGGATGGCCTATGGACATAGATAGAAAGGGGTCAAGGAGATTCCTTTAGGAACTGCTTATAATGCTTTTAAGTCCTAATAGGATAGTTTATGGAAGGTGAATCCGCATTTAGTGAGTATAGGTTAAAGATAGGTAGGAGGGAGTTAAAGGCCTTAATTAGGGAGCTTAAGAAGTGGAAAGCACCTGCAACAGTACTCTTGAGTCTCTATATACCCCCAGGCAGACCGTTAAGTGACGTACTTAGCCTACTTAGGCAGGAGTTAGCTATTACTGATAACATTAAGTTAAAGAGGACTAGAGACGCTGTTAAGAGGGCCTTATCAGCTGCTATTGATAGGTTGGGTATGCTTAATAAGGTACCTGAGAACGGCCTAGTTGTCTTTTGTGGTCAAGACGTTAATACAGGTGATTTCATGTGCATACTTTTCTCACCACCAGACCCCGTACCAGTCTTCTTCTATAGGACCGATAAGTGGTTCCATACTGAGTTCCTTGAGGATATGGTTGAGGAGAGGGATGTTTATGGGCTCGTAATTATTGAGAGGGATGAAGCAACTATAGGTATGCTTAGAGGGTCTTCACTAACGGTTGTTGATGAGCTTGAGGGTTACGTACCGGGTAAGCACCATAAGGGTGGTCAAAGCCAGAGGAGGTTTGATAGGATTATTGAGCAGTTAGTTGATGAGTTCTTTAAGAGGGTTGGTGAAAGGGTTAACGAGCATTTCCTACCACTCCTTGAGCAGGGCAGGCTTAAAGGCATAATAGTTGGTGGGCCAGGTTATGCTAAGGTGGAGTTCATTAACGGTAATTACTTAGACTATAGGCTTAAGAGGAAGATAATAGGTGGGCCCATAGACGTTGCATACCAAGGTATTGCTGGTCTTAAAGAACTTATTATGAGGGCTAGTAACTTAATTAAGGGTCATAAATACTTAGAGAGTATTAACGTTATTGAGGAATTCAAGTACCACCTAGCTAAGGATGACGGTCTAGTCGCTTACGGTGAGGCTGAGGTTAAGAAGCTACTTGAGATGGGTGTTATCGATAAGCTAATAATACTTGAGGACCATCCAGAGTACGACAAGCTGTATGAGCTAGCTAAGAAGTATGGGACTAAGGTGTACCCAATATCACTAGAACTACCTGAAAGCCAATGGCTGAGGAAGACCTTTAACGGTATAGTAGCCATACTGAGATACAGAATTTACTAAGACTAATAGACAGTAAAAGCTTTATTTACATATTAAACATATATGATTACGAAGTTTGAGGTGATAGCGATCACGCTAACTAGAGGGGTACACAAGGTTATTAAGTTATTACTCATAACCTCATTACTCACGCTAATGGTTACCCCTTCAGTAATGCTTATAACTGTGGCTCAAGAAGGTTTTACCTACTTAGTCAGGATAAGTAATGAGGGTGTTGTCTATGTCTACATTACGGGTAAGGTTATTGAGGGGTTAAACACCATACAATTACCTATAGAGCCTGATGAAGCAAGTATTAAGATAACCATAAACGGTGAGTTAAAACCCGGTATATTGATGAATAATACCCTTTACATACCCTCATCGAGTAAGGGTGATGTTAAGGTAGTTTACTTAGCTAAGACCCAGGTAAGTAATGGTGTATTCGCGTTTAACGTAAGTAGTGATGCGGAGGTAACCTTAGTTTGTGATTCAATGGTTATTCTCCTCTCACTACCTAAAGAAATAACTGATGTGTTCTATAACGATAGCTCCCTAGTAATTAAGTTTAAGGGATTAACACTCATTAAGTACATAATTTCTGAGGTAGTAACTACGACCACCCCAGCAACAACCACAACCACGACCCCAATAACCACCACACCGACCACCACATCATCAACAACGCCTAGTGTACCAGCAACAGTAACGTCACCCACCATCACAACTACGCCACCAACCACAACACCAAAAACAACGACACCTATAAGAACCACTACGCCATCCTCACCATCTACGCGCACAACACCAACTAGGCCCTCAGGACCTTATGTGCCTTTAGAGCAGATGTTACTCATAGCGGTGGTAGCTGTCGTTGCTATAGTGGCTACTGTATTCGCCTTAGTTAAGAGGTCTAAGGGCCCCTCAATAGAGGCTGAAATAGTTTCGGGGCTTGATGATACTGATAAAGCTATCCTTAAGAAGATAAAGGAGTTAGGAGGTTCAATACTTCAAAGTGAGTTACAGAAGCAGTTAGGGATACCTAAGGCTACATTATGGAGGCACGTCAAAAGGTTAGAGAAAATGGGGTTCATAGAGGTGACACGTGAGGGTAGAACCAATAGGTTAACGCTAAAGAAGGATGTGCCTGAATAAGTTTTAAGTGAAACGTTCCGTATTAGTATTTCATGAAGTGTTTCAGGGGGTTTCTTAATAGAGCTACTTAGTAATTCCTTAAGTGGTGGTTAGGTATGGGTAAGTACAGGGCTTTATTCAAAGTGGTTGCTACCTTACTAATACTTGCTATAGTAGTGGGCCCCTTTAATATGTCTGTAGCAGCACTAACGACTTCACCCGCACCCACGTCCACCGTAACTAGCGGATCAAGCGAGGATACGGAATCAGTAATTAATTACATTAAGGTTAGGTTAGCCTTCATAAGTAGGATCTTGAACATAACACCCATAATACCTAAAAACATAACTGATAGGCTTATTGAGATGGCTTCGTTAACGGATGAGGAGCTAGCCTCGATGAGCTACGATGAGTTGCTTAGCCTTAAGGAAGAATTAGACACATTATTCATTCAGACATTAACATATGTCAGTACACCTAAGAACATTACTGAGATTAACTTACTAGCTAAGCTTAATTACTTGATGAATGTACTAGAGGCTAAGGCTAAGGCATTAAACCTCAGTAATGCTGAGGAACTTATTAATGAAGCATACATGAAGCTAAGTAGTGGCAATATAACTGGTGCTTTAGAGCTAATAAACATGTCTAAGAAATTAATAATTCATATAGAGATTAATGTGACATTAGAAATCACCATTGACGTCCTGATAAATATAAGCGTTAGTAAGGTAGGTAAAATATATAACATCACTAAATTAATGAACGTTATTAATGAGTCACTAAACGAAGTAATTAAGTCGGAGACCTTTATCAATAAGCTCGCCAAGACAGTACCTAAGGAGCTTAAAAGTAAAGTTAATGAAACACTTAAAGAGTTGATGGCACTTAAAGATTACCTAGATACTCTACATGAGTATTTAAGTAACCTATCTAAGCAATTACCAACACCCATAATGCCGCCCCACATACTTAATAAGGTACTTAATGAAAGCTTACTAACTAAGTATGAGGATATACATGAGGAGCTAAGCGATTTATTGAGGAGCCTTGAATGTGTAAAAAGCGCCTTAAAGTTAAAGAACATAACGTCGCCAGAGATGAGTAAATTACTTAGTGATGTTGAGGAAGCTATCGATGAGCTTAAGGAGCTTAAGGAGGGCTTAGAATACTGTATTAATTCCTCAGACATTAAGTGTTTCATAAAGTACCTAAGGTTAATTATTGACCGCATCAATAGGACCAGAGTAATAATCATGGAGTTATGGGTGGGTAGCGGTGTTGATGAATTAATAGCTGAGCTTAACGAGACCCTAAACACATATAATGAGACGTATAGTGAGCTACTCAATGAGTTAAAGAACCTAACATATAATGCCACGCTAATTAATGATACCGAATTACTAAGTGAATTAGAGGGGTTAATAGAGGAGTTAATAGCTTATATAAAGAACGTGAGTAAGACCTTCAATGAATGTATTGATGTATGCGATTTAATCATAGCTAATAAGACATTAAGTGATCTAAGCAGTAAAATAGAGATAGTAAAGAACATGACGAAACACTATAAGGAGCTACTAATCAATAGAACCAAAGAGAAGTTTGAGAAGCTCATGGAGACTATTGAGGAATTAGTAGATAACTTAACAAGCATTAACAATACATTCTACGGACTTAAGCCGCATGAGTTTATCAACATAACACCTGAAATTAAGGAGCTTATAAACATGTTTAATAAGTTACTTAAAGAGGTTAATCAAACATTAAGCAACGCCACCGAGCTACTTAAGTCAGGATATATAGCCCTAGCCGAACATGAGATACATAGGGCTAAGAAGCTAATTAGTGAGCTTGGAAAGGTAATCTTTGACATTGAGTCATTAATACATGAAGTAAAGACTAATCCCAAATTCAGACTTAACTACCTAAGGAATAGGCTTGAGTCACTGAAACAGGAGTTCTGGAACTTAATAATGAACTATACTGGTAAGGTTACTAAGAGAATGGAACAGTTAATAAGTGAGATACAGGACAGGTTTGAGCTTGCTGAGACAGCATTAAATAATGCTGAGGCGCTACTCAATATGGGTTTTGTTGAGGACGCTAAACAATACCTTGACGATGCTGAGAACTTCATTAACGAAGCTGAACTAAAGCTCCAAGAGTTAAAGGCAGAGATGGGCTATACTTAAAGTGACTAATCCAACATAAATATTTATTTTTTAATCTCACGTATTTTCTTGGGTATAGCATATGGAGGTAGATACGGTTAAGTTACTGGGCGGTATTGGCTACATATTACTACTGATAGGGTTAGTGGGTTCTTTTGTGCCTTATGTTTCGATGATATCATTCATAGGGCTGATTCTAGTAGCGATCGCTTGGATAGGTCTTGGAGGTATAGTTAAGGATACTCTAATGAAGGCTTTCGGCATACTATCATTAGTCGTGTGTGTACTCTCGATAGTTATTGTTGTAGTGATTTTAGCCGTCTTACTGCCAACCACTATGATAACTAGCGTAAGCAGTATAGAGGTTACACCTACAGCACCATCAGGCTTTGAAGCACCACAAGTCCAAATAGAGAATATTGCGGGCGTCTTAGGCGGGTTAATGGTTGTTGGTATAGTAGCACTCATATTACTCATACTAAGTGTTGTAGTGGCTGTTCTTCACATAATAGCCCACTTTAGGGCAGCTAATAAGACGGGAATAGGGATGTTTAAATGGGCAGGCGTTACCCACATAATAGCGGTAGTTATAGGCGTCATAGGTCTAGTCATACTGATAGCTAGCGTTATCTCAATAACCCAGATAACAACAGCAGGACCAGCATTCACTCCTCCTGAGCACGCTATGGAGTTCTTATTCAGTAGGTTCTTACCAGCACTTGTGGTGGTTATCATATCTACAATAGTGCTAATAGTAGCGTATATATTAAGCGCCATAAGCTTCTTCAACCTAAGCAAGTTAGCAACAGCACCACCACAGCCATCAACCCCGCCACCAGAGACCCCACCATCTACAGAGACCCCATCAGTGGTTCAAGTAGCTGAAGGAACATACCTTAAGTAAGCATTTGAAGGAGGTATCGAATCAAATAGTTTTCATGTACCTACCTTGGTTTTATTACGTTAAGGTGTTGCAGTAGTGGATAACGTAGCTCTAGGTGCTTCAGCAGCGTTAGCCGCAGCCTTCCTTTGGGGTCTGAATGCCGTGATCATCAAGGTTGGTGTTGGTGAGGGTAAGGTAAATACTGTATCCTTTAACTCCGTTAGGATTGCTTCATCAATACCTGTCATAACGTTGCTAATGCTCCTAATTGGTGAGGAGGTTACCTTACCTCAGTATCCCCATGTATGGTTAGGGGTCTTAGTGGTTAGTTTTATAGGTCCTGGCGTAGGTGATGTTGCTTACATAAAATCTATAGCTAACATAGGTAGTGGTAGAGCGATAACCATAGGATACACATACATACTGGTAGCTCAAGCACTAGCTATAATATTTCTTAAGGAGGAATTGACCTTTACATTACTCATAGGTAGCTTACTAGCTATTACTGGCATCGGGTTTATAGCTTCTGAGAGCGGCTCATCAACTAAATTAGAGGTTCTAGGGGTTTCTGAAGCTTTAATAGCATCACTAGCTTGGGGTGTGGGTACCGTAGTTAACAAATACGTACTTAACTATATGGGAGCGCTCAACCTTGCCTTACTTAGGTCGTTAATACTAACCCCTGCAATAACTTTAGTAGGTCTTAAAGGACTTAAAACACTAACTAAGAAATCACTTATAATAGCCATAATTAGTGGTGCCTTCTCCTACGGGCTAGGTATACCGCTCTTCCTTTACGCAATGAAGCTCGCTGGAGTCTCACTAACTGTGCTTATAAATGCGGCAACACCCGTGATCAGTAGGGTCTTAGGTAAGCTCTTAATTAATGAGGAGGTGAGCTGGAAGGGTATTGTGGGTACTGCATTAACCATAACCGGCATAAGTACGGGGTTGATACATTACTAAAGGCACCTAAGCTTATTTACCTCAAGGCGGTATGAAGTAGTGTGCACCTAACTTTGGGGTTTAGTAATGGTTAAGAGGCATATCAATGAGTTAGTAATGGTCGCGATATATGCGTTAGCCGTGATTACCTACTACGCCATATTTACGCGTTATGAACTTGTTTACGGTATTGATGGGCCTTACTACGTAGTTCAAGTTAAGTACTTAATCACTCACGGACACCAGTACTACCTAGACCCACCACTTACTTTCTACGTTATGGCGTTACTGTATATGGTTGTAAAGGACTTCATGTGGGCTGTTAAGTTAGTACCTATACTCTTAGTACCTCTAGGCATATTCCCAATATACCTACTGGTTCTTAGGGAGACCCACAGTAAGTTACTAGCGGCTTCAGCATCAGCTATCTACGTCCTTAATCCCTACACCATTAGGTTATCTAGTGATTTAATTAAGAATGCTTTAGGATTATCACTATTCCTATACACACTATACTTTACTTACTTAGCCATCAAGGAACGTAAGTGGGTTTACGTAGGTGTAGCTACGGCATTATCAGTCGCTGTAGGTTTAACACATATACTGGCTTTAGGTACTCAACTAGCGTTTATCGCCTTAGTCCTTACCTACCTAGCGTTAAGTGATAGATCTAAGGTTAAGTACGTAGTACCTATCTTAATCACTAACATTACCTTAGTTATTGTAGGTACCCAAACACCTCTACTTGGGTGGGATGTTTTTAAGGGATTAAGGTATGTTGAGGAATTAAGTGGTCTTGAGGAGCCCGGGCCCGTACATAGACCCCAATCACCATCGATACTTAAGGCTTTAGCCATAGAGAGAGTGTTAGGTATTTCGTTAATACCCCCATCAGTAATTATAGCGTTCAAAAGAAGGGCCACTAGGTTACTACTCATATCGCTCATAGCGTTACTAATATTTGCTAATAACCCACTAAACCCACCTGAATTTGAGTGGAGGTTCTTACTCCTCAACTCTATACTCTTACCAATACCTATAGCTTACTTAATTAATGAGGTTAAGGGGTTCTTAATCAGGATAGCTTTACTCATACCCATAGTCATGGTGCTAATATCGCAGGTAGTACCTATAGCCTTATTATACTTAAGACCTACGATTACGCAGCTAGAACTTAATGAGTTAAGGGAAATAACCCAAAAATTCCCTAATGAAACTATATATGTAGTCCCCAACGTAGCCCTTAAGTACTGGGTTGAGACCATAGTGAACCCTGAAAACGTAGTTAAGTCACCTAAAGAATTGAGTGAAGCACCTATTGAAGGACCGTGCATCCTATTACTAAGTAATAAGGACTTGAGGCATAAACCCCCACCTATGTTTAAGGTAGCCTATAGGGGTACGTACTTCACGGCTTACTTAATGCCCCCTAGGCCTTAACTCTTACTTCTCCTAGCCATTAATCTATTGACCTTACTTAGGTATCGAGCTGTCTTCACGACCTCCCCACTTATCTTAATGACCTTACCGTCAGATAGCACCATATGGTTACGCCTAGCCCCGTACTTAGTTACCTTAAATACCTCCTCAACCATAAAGTGCAGCTGAACACAGTGGGGGCTCCCATCAACGGATAATACAGCGACCTCATCATAACTACCCCTAACCAAAATGCCCGCTAACTTAAACCCTACCTGATTAATATGCTCCTCCTCAAGACATACAGACACTATAGCGTAATCATCCTTAAATGAGTTAAGAACCTCAGGATGCTCAATCTCTATGCACCTACTAATGATTAGTAACTTGCGCTTACCCCTAATGAGCCTTGACTTAGCGTTTATGTCTATGAGTTTAGGTACCGCATACACGTACATAAGTATCACATTAAGCCCGTCACGGTTAAAAGTATTAAAATTAAGTATATGATTGGATGTAGGGAATTTATAATGCTTAAATTAAGTACGTTAGGTAAAGCCATAGCCATAGCGCTAACTCTATCATTACTTACGTACCTACTGAGTAACGCGTTAATCACGGGTTGTGAAGGTATTAAGAAAATTAAGTGGGAAGAAAGAAGTTCCTTAATGAGTTCTATTGATGATTTGGTACTTAAGGTTGATTACACCTTAAGTTATGACGAACTCCTTGAGGAACTCACCTTATCGGCTGACTTTAAATTAATAAATGTAGGTAAAGAAGTTAAGATACTCTGTAGTCACTCAGCAACAATATTCGAGATCATATATTTGAGTGAGGTTGGCGAAGTAATTAAGAGAACTTCTGAAAGAGCTAAGGAATTAGGTAAGTATGGATTTACCACTAAAATAGAGCCTAACAAGTACGTTGGGGAACATATAGAAGATACTGTACCTAAAGGGGCTAGGTTTATAGTATTCGTAACTAAGGAACTCCTACTCAATTGTGAGGAAGAGAACGCATTTACCCTCAAGACAATGCTAGACCTTAAGGAGGTAAGTTTCAAACCTAAATACGTAATCCTTAACTACCTCAAGCCAGTAATCACCATACTAAACCTAAGTAGTAAGCCAGGCGCCTCACTTAATGTAGGTAACCTAATAAAGCTTGGTTATGTAGCATCACCTTCTTCTGAGGTCTTCATAAAGCCCTTAAAGGAGTTCGGGATCTACGTCATGATAGTTAGGGAGCCTATGAATAAGATTACTTACCTAGTATTCTACATACCTTACAACTTAATTATTAATTCAACATACATACACGTGAATATGGGGTTTAAAGGGACATTAACTACTAATAAAGAACCTACTGAGCTCTATAATGATTTCATAAAGGTCTTTAATAATTTAGACTTCGATATCGAGCAATCACATCTAGATAGTAATGGCTTTAAAGTCATATTAGTAGGTCCAAGTAACCCGCCTGAATATATCTCTTTAGCTAAGATCTACATCTCTATTGAGAGGGTTGGTATTAGGTTATATAGGGTTGAGGGTAAGGTAGCTATAGTTAATTATGCTGCACCCATAAATCAAGCACCTATATATAAGGATAAGCTAGTTAGTGAGTTAAGTAAGTTAATGTACTATGTCAAGGACTCCTTAGGTGGTACTGAGTTAATTACTGAAATACCTAAAGTTAAGAGTTATGACGTACCATACATAAGTCCCTACTTAGATATAAAACCTTACGGTATTAACGTGAAGGAAGTAATTTCTGAAGTGCTTAAGGAACTTATAGATGGCCATGCCTTAAAGGGCTTTACGGCCAGTGATATAGGTTCTATAAGCGCTTTAAACATAAAGTATGGCTCATTCATATCATTCATTAATGGTTCATGGATATGTAGATCCTTTGATAGCATATATAAGGAGCTACCAGATCTAGGGTTAATACTTAATAGTAAGGTTATTAATGAATACCTTAAGCAGTCGATACCAAGTCTAGAGGAGATAATTACTACAAAAATGGTTACATCAATATCTAACGTAACCGAAACAAAGGCTTTCGGTCCTTTAGAGGATGTACTTAATGTATTAAAGAAGTACTTACCTAGCTCTGCCTTAGTCCTCACGTTAATAGCTATAGCCTTAGTCGTGATCGTGGCTATCGCCTTAGTGTTAAGGAGGAGGTAATGTTTTTAGGGAATGCCTAACAAACTTAGGGAGGGTACGTCATTGAAGGCATTAATACTTGACTTATTCGGTACGTTAATAGACCTAGAGTCTGATAAGAAGGCTCATGAGGAGTTAAGTAAATTCCTAGCTAAATTACACGGTAACGTATTTAGTTGGGAGGAGCACCTTAGGCTATACAATAAGTTCACTAAGGAGCCTAAGAAGCTAAATAGTACTGAAGCTGCTTGGGAAGCACTAATTAAGGTGCTTAATAAGTACGGGTTAAGCCCTAAGTTAGGTAAGGAGGAGTTAGTTAAGGTTCATGGAGAGTTCCACGCTAGGTACGCAATACCTGCTCACGGACTTAATGAAGTAATTAATGAGGCGAGGAAGCTAGGGCTTAAGTTAGGTTTAGTTACTGATGCTGAGAGGTACGTTACTTACGTAGTGCTTAAGTCACTGGGTCTTACTGACGTTTTTGACGTAATCATAACTAAGGATGATGCAGGCACTAGAAAGCCTGACCCTAAGATGTTTATTGATGCATTAAACGCTTTAGGGGTAAGTGGTAATGAGGCTTTAATGGTTGGTGATAGTTGTAATGATGTTAAGGGAGCCCATGGTGCTGGTATGGAAGCCGTATTGATAGGTTCTAAGGAGTGTGACGAAAAACCTGATTACGTTATTAACTCATTAATTGATGTTATTAACATAGTTAAGCGTAAGGTTCAGTAAGCGGTAATCATGCCTTTTAAATACGCATGTAGTTACGTTTATTAATCTATCCATGAATGAGTTGAAGGTAAGGCTGGGCTAGTGATGCTGACGAAGATATTCATTAAGAACCCGTACATCGTAATGCTCATGTTAACGTCGGTCATAATATCATCCCTACTATTCACTACAGCAACCTCCGCGATGCTTGTTCAAAGAGACCTTATTGAGAAAGCTTTTACGGGTATTGAGTATGACGCAACTGTATTCGCTAACTATACCTCAATAACCTCTCAAGACATTAATGATTTAGTAAATACGTTCAGTAGAGTAGGTAAGGATATTGAAGGTATTAATGAGGTAATAGGTGTAGATTCGTTCTTAGGCTTAAGTTTCGAAAGCGATTTCGGAACCATACTAATAGTTGTAGCTAGCGATGAAAAAGCTGAGGAATTAGGTCTTGAGGATGAGGTTATCTACGTACATAGGGATGTTTTAGATATAGTGCCTGATCCCATCAAAAACCTAACTGAGGTGGTAGGGCTTAAGTTAAGGCCTCACGACTATATAGAAACCTTAAGGGAACTCATATCAATACCCCGCACTGTAGGTTCATTCATAACTATTCAAGCACCTTTAGTACCCCCACCTAACTTACTATTGATTAGTAAGGGTACGTTAATTAAGTTATTAGATGTAATCGGGGACTTAAGCACTAGGTTCGGGTTGGGGCTTAAGCATGTTTTAAGTTACTACTTTCTCAAAATAGATAAGGAGGCTTACGTAAACATATATTCAGTAGATGACAGCTTAAGAAGACTTAAGTCCATATGCAGTAAGGTCGTTAAGGTAGTTAGGGAGGAGGTTGAGGCTGACGTAGATTATTCAGTAGCTAATGTTGAGAATGCTTTAAGGACTCTCCAAATGCAGGGTATGATTATTAGGTTCGCCCTCGTTTTCGGTAACATACCTGCCTTCATAATAGTATTCATAGCTACTAGGAAGTTGGTTGAGGTTCTCGTAATATCTATACGTAGGTATGTAGGTCTCCTTAGGCTTAGGGGCTTACCGCCTAAGAAGTTAGTTAACTACATGACTAGGTCACTAAGTGTCTGGATAGTTGTTGGTGCTTTCGCTGGTTTAGCCATAGCTATCCTGGTAACTTCATTCTTCGTTAGCTTAAGTGAGTTAGGTAGTATATTCACAATGATTATTAGCGACTACATAACCACCATGGTCTACATAGCTCTAGCAATAGCCATACCATTAATAGCTGCCTGGAGGGGCTTTACGGTGGTTAGGAACCTACCGCTTACGGAGATAGTTAAGCCTACAAGAATAATTGAGGACGTAGTACTTAGAGAGAAGTTAGGTACTGGGTCACTCATAGCCTTAATCCTAGGTTGTTACTTCGTCATTAGCTCCTTAATTGGATTTAGCCCCTCTAGAGTTCTCATGGAGGGAGGCCCCTCACTTCCTGTGGTTGTGGTTATAGTGCTAGTTATTTTAACCATAATAGATTCGTTCCTAATGCTCTTTGGGCCACCGCTCTTTATTTACGGTATCAGTAAGTTAGTTGTTTCTAAGCCGGAGATCCTCTACGTAGCCACTAGTAAGTTAGCGTCATTAGTTACTAGGAAGTACGCTACCCTCATAGGTAGGTTAGCCATGCTTAGGTCTAGGAGGGTTGCTGTGGCCTTGTTATTCCTACTAATGACATTTAGCACATTAATTAGTTCAGGAATAACAACGCAATCATACGCTAACTACTTCAGCAAAGTATCGCTATACCTAAGCGGTTCAGACATCTTAGCTAGTAAGCCGTTAAATATACATAACATCACTGAGGAGTTACGTATAAGTGATGAGTTAGTTAGGGGGTTAGGTAATGACTTAACAACCTCAAAAATATACATGCTTATGTTGAGGGGGCGGATCAATATAGAGTGCGGTGATAGGAGCATACTGTCTGGGTACTCACCCCTCGTAGTTATTGAAGACCCTAACGCATTCATAGAGTCCTCATACTCATTAAGTGATATAGGTTACGGCTTTGACTTCATTAAGGTTATGAGGGAAGGTACTAAGGGCTTAATGATATTCTATAGGAAATTCGCTGGCGGTACTAGACTTACCGACCCCTACGAGGATCTAAACGTGAGTAGGGGTGAGTCCTTAAGGCTAAGTGTTGATGTCGGAGAGGGCATGAATAAGACATTAATTAATGAGTTTAGGTTCATAGGGTTCATAGCTGGGTTCCCAGGGCTTGATGAGGCTGTTACTGGTATAGCTGGTATTGGTGCTGTTGTTAGGGGGTTCGTTAGGAGGGTCCCGACTATTTACCATGAAACACCTATGGTAGTAATGGATAGTGAAGGTGTTAAGGAGTTAATTAATGACCTAAAGAGCAAGGACTTATTAACTGGCACAATAGTTGTGTACTACATTAAGTTAAGGGAGTTTAGTACTGATAGGGTTACGTCATTAGCTAAAGAGCTTAAGGAGCAAGGGTTTGATGTCGTTACCAGGGTTGATATCGAGACCTACATCTCATCATCAATATTTGTGTCTATGTACTCATCACCATTCTCAGGTATATCTAGTGATTTATCTGGCTTCATTATGGGTGTTGTTGGTGCTGCCATAATGATGGTTATCGTATGGCTTAGCTTCATAGAGAGTAAGAGGGTTTACGTACTATTAAGGATTAGAGGTAGCTCTAAGGGAGACCTATTTAAGCTCATGATAACTGAGTGGGTAGCAGTTACTTCATTCTTAATACTCCTATCCATAGTTCTAGGTATAGGTAGTGGCTTCGGCGTAATTAAGAAGATGGTCCCGCCATTAGCTTACATGCTACCATTCATAGGTGTTGACCCATCAATAAGTACTAGGTCGTTAATGATGCTACTACTCCTTACGGTCATAATAGTTACCTCACTTATTTTGATGGTTATCAAGATATATAGAGGTGTAGCTCGTGAGTCCTTACTTAGGGTGATGTAGCATGGCCAAGAAACTAAAACTGGACCTAGAAGTGAACTCCTTCAAAAGATCTGGAGTTAAGATAGTTACCTCAAGGCTTATCAAGATATATAAGACTGAGGCTTATGAGGTTCAGGCATTAAGAGGGGTTGATCTTGAGGTTGAGGCTGGTGATGTTGTCTCAATAATGGGTCCTTCAGGCTCTGGTAAGACTACGTTACTTAACATGATAGGTGGTGTTGATAGACCTACTGGTGGTAAGGTATACTTCGGTAAGTTAGAACTAACGTCGCTTAAGGAGAGTGATCTAGAGATCCATAGGTTAGCCAATGTTGGTTACGTATTCCAGACTTTCAACCTAATACCTAACCTCACAGCCCTAGAGAATGTTGAGTTACCTATGGCTATTGCTGGGGTACCTAAGAGTATTAGGGTTAGGCGTGCTAAGTGGCTTCTCTCACTCGTTAATCTCAGTGATAAGCTCCATAGGTACCCCGATGAATTAAGTGGCGGTGAGCAACAGAGGGTAGCTATAGCTACGGCATTAGCTAATGACCCACCAGTCATACTTGCTGACGAGCCTACAGCAGAGCTAGATAGCGATACAGCTAGGGTAGTTATTGACTTACTAACATCACTAAGTAAGAAGTTCGGTAAGACCGTAATCATAGCCACCCACGACCCTAGAGTAGCTATCAAAACAAACAAGATCATCAGGTTAGAGGACGGGCTAATAACAGGTACATACACACCCCTAGAGATAGAGACCGTAGGTGTTAAGCACGTAACTCTAAGTGAATTAGTTAAGATGAGACTAGCATCAATACAAAAGGAAATCGATGAGTTAATGAGGCAGTTAAGGGAGGGTAAGATAACCATAGAGCAATTCGTAAGTAAGTACAACAAGATAAAGAACCTAGAAAACGCACTCAAAGAACTACTAAGTAGCATAGGGAGCCCCTAAAACAAATCATTTTAAAGATATTCTCACCCCTTCGTCACCCCGGCACCTTGCTAAGGTAAAGATTAAGTATCTCTATCTATATAAGTGTGCTATATACCGTATATATGGGGGAGTACGAATAAGGGTTTATTAGTAATAGCTCTTGTTGCCATAATCATATGCTCTACATTTGCTTATGGAATGAGTGATAACAGTATCAACAACTACTACGTCCTTAAGTTTGAGGGGGTTCGCCTCTTTATATGTTTTTATATGAATGTATATAAGCTATCATCGGCTCATTCTTATGGAGTCCACCCTTCGCTCGGGTTTCATTGGTCATTGGGTGGATGCCCCACGACCCAAGGCGTGGGGCTAGGGTTTGAAATGCCTTGAGGTAGATGTTCATTGCTCCTACAACATCTCTGTCTGCTATGAACCTGCATCTAGTACATATCGCTAATCTATGGCTGTAAACCAGCATAGCTCCACATCTAGGGCATAAACTTGAAGTGCCTCTAGGATTAACGAATATTACTGGTACATTATATTCTATCGCTTTAGTCACTACTGCATGCTGTAGTTTACGGTAAGCGAATCTTGATAACTTATCAGCCAGAATAGAAGATTTCTGTGAAGAGTTAAACCATAGTTTCTCAAGGTCTTCAAGAACTATAGCACTTTTCATCCTCTTTGCTTTAAGGACTACGTACTTAGCAAACTTCCTTGACCAGTCGACAACTATGTTTCTTGAGCGTCTATGCAGCGCTCTTATAGTCTCTAGCCATTTCTTGTTTCTCCTCCAAGCATAGTTATGCTTCTTCTGCACCTCTTCAGCATGGTGTTTGAGGTATAGTGCTTCTGTGAACCTAGTATTTAACCTTCTAACTTTCTTGCCATTATAGGCTACTATCTTCTTGAGGTTTATGTCTAGAGAAATCAGTTTCTTATGCTTATATGGATTATATACCCATCGGAAAGGTATGCATATCCATATCCTATTTTGCTTGTCGATGCTTATTATGACCTCGTACCATTTTCTACTAAGGAACTTCTTGATGTAGTCCCTATTATGCAGTAGCTTTATCTTGAACATCTTATTCCTTAGCTTTACTACAACTAGTTGGTTTTCCAAATCCACCTTGGCGTCATACTTGTCTAGCCTAGCTGATAGCTTCTTGAGAACTGGTTTCTTTCCACCGTTCTCCTTGGCTGACTTGACTATTCCTGATGCGTACTTGTATATTTGCTTACACTGATGTGCACGGAATCCCTGCTCTCTAAGTATCTTGTAGAACATTTGGTGCGCCTGGTTTATTGTTGGTAGCTTGTCTAGCTCCCACAAAGCTTCTATGACATACTGTGTAGCTCTTCGTGTAAGGTATAGCTCTTCACGTAACTCCTCAATAGAACCTTCTACTAGTTCTCCTCTTGCTTTAAGGGTTAGCATATACTCCCCTCGGGGAACCACCCAATATGCATGGGTGGTCTTCCCCCTCATCGGAGACACCGAGTATTATCTTGAATATAAATGTATATAAACTTATTGCTTCTTCTCTAATAGCTTCTCTATGTTTATTGGTAGTGTTTCTTGTAGGAATCTTTTGTTATGTTCAACCAGTTTCTTTACTTTATGGCTTCGTTTACCATAGATTTTCCCTGCGAATGAGACTATTATCGATAGGAAGTCCTCTACCAGCTCCTCTAATGGTTCCTTCTCCTCATGCAACACTTCCTCTATTTTAACACTATGTTTTTCGAAGAAGAACTTTAGGTACTTGTAACCGAATCTTGTCAGTCTATCACGGTAGGTTATGAGTACTACATCCACTCTTCCATCAGCAACCATTTTCAAGAGCTTCTTTAACCCTCTTCGTTCCTCCTTTAACCCACTACCTACGTCAGTTATGATGTCTACTATGACGTATCCCCGCTCATTAGCATACTTCTTTAGTAGCTCTACCTGTCGGTCAAGGTCTCCTTGCTCCTTCTGCTTGCTAGAGCTTACACGAGCATAAATAACAGCTCTAACACTCTCTGCTTTCTTCTCTTCTCCTTTTAACCTCTCTATCTCACTACGTGGAATAAGGTATCTACCGCTAGGACTACGAATAACTTTTATTCTTCCCTCCCGTATCCACCTCCACAACGTGATATACGATATACCTAGGATTCTACAAGCATCACGAGGACTAAGAAACCCCTCCATCACCCACACCATCAAAACATATAAAAACATATACAAACATATAAACTCTGCTATGGCTCACTAAGGATGAAATAAGGGAGACCATACTCATTATGAGAGGACTCGGTTTTGAATACCCCGGTATGCCTAAGGAGTTAAAACTACTTAACACAGCAGTCATCGAGGATGGCACGGAAGTCACTAAGTTACTGAACGAATTCAATGTTGTAGGCTTTGTGATTATAGCATATGCCTGGTACCCTAACATCATAAAAGTAAGTGATGTTAAGATATATACACGAAATTAGGGTAGGTCTCTTTTTCCACATTTCTTTTAAATCCAGCACGAAATGTATGTTTTTAACGCAGTATTTAGCGGTACATCTCTTAAAATATCGCCCGTAAAATTATTTCGTGAGGTTAAGGAGGGTGATTACTGGTGAGGATTTACTTTATTGGTGTTCATGGTGTTGGTAAGACAACTACGGCTAAGTACTTAGTGTCTAGGCTTAATGGGTATTCTTACCATGAGATGGACTGTATTGAGGAGGTTGCTGGTTTATCACCTACGGCACGTCAGCTCCTATTCTTCACTACCTACGTTAGGCAGTACTTAAGAACCTATAGGTTAGGTAATGTAGTCGTTGACTCACACCCTCTGCTTGTCATACCGTACACACTATGGTGGACTAAGGATAAGGAGTTAGCTGATGAGTTCTTAAGGATAGTCCTTAGGCTACCTAAATGTGACTACATGATCTACTTAAAACCCTACGACATAAACATACTTATCCGTAGGATCCAAGAGAGGTATAGGTATAACGTTATTGAGGAGGGTCGGCTTGACTACATTAACTTCATCATAGAGAAAACTGAGGATTACTTAAGGAGGTATGGGGGCTTAATAAGTAATGAGGTAATCTACGTAAATGCTGATATGGAGGTTAATGAGAGGGGCGGTTACATATTAAATAAAATTGATTTACGTAGGTAAGTTTAGCATATTAACCTACCGCCATTAACTCCTAATACCTGACCCGTTATGAATCTAGACGCAGGTGTTGCTAGGAAGTAAACGGCTTCAGCAACATCTTCAGGCTTAGCTATGTCCTTCAGTGGGTGTAGCTCAATAACCCTCCTCCTCTTCTCTGGGTCTTGGATGAATGGTCTAACCATGTCTGTCTCTACGAAGCTTGGTGCTACCGCATTAACACGTATGTGTGGTGCTAACTCAGTCGCTAACCTCCTAGTAAGCCCTATGACCCCCGCCTTAGATGCTGCGTAAGCTGCTGATGCCGCTATATGCCCTGTCTGCCCCGCTATACTGGCTATGTTGACTATAGATGCCCATGGGGACCTCCTAAGTAATGGTAGGAAATACTTAGTTACTAGGAAGACCCCCGTTAGGTTAACCCTAATGACCTCCTCCCAATCACTTAACTTAGTCTCCTCTAACTTACCTACATGGAGTATGCCGGCGTTATTGACTAAGACATTTATGTAGGGTACTTTCGTACCTACTAAGTTAGCACTCTCCCTAACGCTCTCCTCACTACCTACATCCATCTGTATATAGAACCCTGAGGAACCTAACTCCTTAATCTTCTTGAGGGTTTCTTCAGCCATGTCCTTACGCCTAAAGTAACTAAACACGACTATGTAACCATCACGAGCAAACCTTAGGGCTATGGCCCTACCTATCCCCCTATCACCACCAGTTATGAATATGTAGTTCTTAATCATGGAAACACCTTCATACCTTAATATCTGTAGCTAAGGTCTTAAGGATTAAGCTACTTTCTTGAAGCACTTACGTAACCCATTAAGAACCCTAAGAGGACAATTACTGACGTAGCTATGAGTATCCAGGCAGATAGCGGTAACCCCATGTATGTTATTACGAACGCCTTCTTAGGACCTAGGGATATAGCGGCATATAGAGACATAGCGACTCCCACGATTAAAGCCACGTACGATAAGATCCTCGACACTCTCTGCCTAGCTAGGCTAGGGCATAACCAGGCGGCTATAGTTATTGGGGCTAAGGGGAGCAGTATGACTGATGATAGCACAGACATTTCTACTATGAAGCCAGGTCTGAAGTAAGCGACTACCGCTGCAGCTATGACTAACCAAGCAACAACTAAGTTAGCTAACCTAATGGATCTCCTAGGATCGACTACACGTACTCTTCTCTCATATAAGTCTCTAACGAATGAGCTAGCCACACTAAGCACTATTGAGTTAATCGTTGATATAGCTGCAGCAACAATACTTACATAAACAATCGAAGCTAGCACGGGATTAAGATGGAGTAATAGGGTCGGTGTTACTAAATCCCTACTAACCTCGGCTAAAACGCCTAACTCGGTAAGCCCTCTAGCCATTAAGCCTATAGCCGTAACTATCAACGTATATATTAAGCCGTAGATAGAGAAGTACTGGATTAATCTCTTTAAAGACCTCTCATTAGCTGGCATGAAGACCCTCTGAACCACTTGCGGGTTTGTTACTGCGAAGAATACCCACGGTATAGTGAATGCCAGAAATGTGGGGAGTGACCAGAACTCAGTTATGCCCGTAAGCCCTTTACTACTTAACGCGTGGACTAACTCACCGTAATCAACACCGTTTGACGGTATAAAGAAAGCGAGTAGCCAGATTATGAAGATTGAAGCCGCAGTAATCATCCAGGCACCCTGATACATGTCTGTCGTTGCGATACTCCAGATACCAGCGATAACTATCCATAAGAAAGCAAGTATCACACCTACACATACACCAACCTCGTAACCAACTCCTATACCCTCAAAGATCTTACCAATACCTATTACTTGAGCTGATATATAGGGTATTAGGGCTACTAAGTAAATCACGGCTATGGTTATACCCATAAGCTCAAAACCGTAAAGATCGGAAAGCATCTCTGAAGGACTAACCCACTTCCTCTCCCTAGCTAAGAACCATACATGCCTACCGAATAGAGTAAGTAATATTAACGTAGCTAGGAGGTAAGCCAGCTCAAAACCTAAAGCACCAACACCTGTGGCGTAAGCAAACCCTACGAGCCCTATCATCATGAAGGCGCTATATGTTGTTGCTGCGTAAGTCATAGCTGCTAATAAACCACCCAACCTATACCCAGCAACAAAGTACTCACTAGTGGTCTTAACACCAAACCTCCTAGACACTAACGCTATTAAAGTACCGACGGCTATATAGATAATTAACACAGTTATGAACTCCGCAATCATCTCCCCCACCTTAATTCAATGAATAATGATGTAGCTACAACCCATAACGTGGCAAGTAATGCCCAAAACATATATAGCGACATATCTGGAGCTTCCTTAAGTACTGTATAAGGTATTAGGTAATGTATGACAAGAATCACTAAACCTATAATTAAATATATCAGGGCCCCTCTCCTAAATTTCATTGAGGCTCCCCGAACGAACGTTCGGGAGACAGGTATATAAGCTTTACATACAACCCTACTAAACGGGTTTAAGGAGAAAACATGGTGGGTAAGGGTAGAGTTAAGGAGAGGGTTCTTGAGCTCCTAAGTAAGTACCCTGAGGGGTTACTGCAGTCTAGCATACATAAGGCTTTAGGCATATCTAAGAGTAGGTCATGTGAAGTTCTTAAGGAGCTTGAGTCTCTAGGTCTCATATCTAGGGTTAAAGTAGGTAATCAGTACATTATTAAGTTAGTCAGAAAAGCACCTTCGGAGGAAGTCGAAGGTGTTGTTAGGGTATTAACGATAGGTATTGTGTGGTCTAGTGAGTACCCGTTCTTAACACCTTACGCTAAGTTACTTAGGGAGAGGTACGGTATTGACTTAAGGATTAAGGTATACCCAAACGCCCTTCAAGCAACTTGGGCTTTAGTTAATGGTGAGTTAGACCTTGTCTTAAGCCCTCTAATAACTCAGCTATATGCTTACGCATTGACTAAAGGGTTAAGGGTTATAGGTGGGGGTGCTTACGGTGGTGCTTCACTTATGGAGGTTATAGGTGGTAAGGCAGGTACTATAGCGTCTAGTGAGTTATCAACAATGGACTGCTGTAGGGCCATAGTCTTAAGAGAAGGACTTGCTGATGCTGGGGATATAATATACTTCACAAAGCCTGAGGAGATTCTGCATTTAGTTAAGAAAGGCTTAGTTAGGTATGTGGTTGTTTGGCATCCACTCACTGATTATCTAGCTAGTAAGGTGAGGGTTAAGGAGATTATTAAATGTAGTGATGTTGACGTGAGTTACTGCTGTACGTTAGCAGCATCAACTAAGTTAAGTAGGGAGTTGAGGAGGGGTCTAGCACTGACTTATCTAGACGCATTAAGTGAGTTCAAGAGGGACCCGAAGAAGTGTATTGAGTGGTACTCAGCTAAGGTCTCGATACCTAAGGAAGTAGTTGAGAAGGGGCTTAAGACCTACGGACTTAGGGCAGAGATAGATAAGGGGTTAGTTAGCAAGTTACTAAGTAAGGTAGGCATAAACCTGCCAGCACCAACAAAACTAGGAGACGCCATAGAAACCTACTACTAACTTATACTTCCCTTAATAAACCAGTAAAACATCAAGAAAACTGTTATTAATAAGCCATGGATGTAGGTAGTGCTTATTTAGATGGTGGACCGGCCGGGATTCGAACCCGGGACCTCCGCCTCTCCCTGAGGTACCGTGCGAGGGCGGCGCTCTTCCAGGCTGAGCTACCGGCCCACCTACCTATGTTTATGTACCGTAGGTTTTAAGAGATTAACTTCCCTAGGGGTACCCTGTATGTTCTTCAGTACCAACCCTCTCAACTCATTTAATCTCTCTATGCCTTTTCTTCTTAGGTAGTTCTTAATCCCATTAACGATTTCATTAATTACCTCAACACCCTTTAAGTATAGCGCTGAGTGTATACCTACGGCTGACGCACCCACCATAATCATCTCGATAGCATCTCTCCATGAAGTAACACCTCCAGTACCTATTATTGGTGCTTCAGGTAGCTCTTTAGCCGTGAGGTAGACCTTAGCTAACGCTATAGGCTTTATTGAGGGACCTGTGAAGGCCCCTAAGCCGTCTTTAGTTTTAAGCATGGGTTTACCAGCCTCTATATCTATGACCATAGCAGGACTTAACGCATTAATTAAGTGGAGTATTGAAGCCCCTGACTTAAGTAGCTCCTTACCTACGTAACCTATGTCTTGAATTAATGGTGACAGCTTAACTGATAGCGGAACCTTAATACACTTACTAACGCCCATTACTAAGGTCTTAGCTACATCTAGGTTTAACCCCATGGTTAAAAGGTTAGGTATTATAGGCGCTGAAAGATTTAACTCAATAACTCTACAGCCTAACTCCTCGGCCTCCTTAGCGATTAAGGAGGTACGTTCTACATTATCCTCGATAACACTACAGAAGACCTTAACATCATTCCTTTCAGCTACGTCAATAACCTTAAGCATGAAGCCACGTATCTCACTAATAGATTTCCTAATGCCATAAGCATTAACGAAACCATAACCAAGTTTAATAATAAATGGTGGTGGGTGGGTGCTTTTAGGGCTTAACGCGTAAGAACCTAAAATGACCGCACCCACGTCGGTTTTGAGTGCCTTAAGTATGTAGTCCTCGTTAATTACTCCGGCAGACACCACTATAGGTGACTTAAGCTCAACACCCGCTAAATTTACGGATAGGTCAATGTCCAATCAACCCCCTAGAGCTTAAGTCCTTGAGGGATTTTATGTATGAACTCACTACGATAGGCTTAGTCATAACCACCACTCAGTCTTCTCATGTGCTCCCTCATTTGTTCCTTCCTAACTGCCTCAGCATGCTCCATATCGCCCTCTATACCCTTAAGTCTTCTTGATAAGTTAATTATCGCTTCCTCAGGTCCGTAACATACCAGCACATCACCTGCTCTTATCTCCGTATCGCCTTTGGGGGCACCAATGAATTTCTCCTCACCATTGACCCTTCTATATATGGATAAAACTATAACACCTTCCTCATTAAGTTTAAGATCCCTTAACTTCCTACTGGCTAGCCAGCTATTCTCCCTAATCTTGATTTGTGATATGGTGAAGCCCTTGCTAAGCCCTAGAAGTTGCTCGTAATCCATTATCCTTATGTGTGTAAACTTTTCTAAAGCCCTCTCAATAAGCCAACTAAGGCCCCTATCGATGAGTTTAGACTTAGCGAATACGAATAGGGCTACCAACCCCACACATAACCATATCCCTCTATGAAGCATCTCTATAGGTGTCTTACCTACGAAGGTAAGCACTAACGTAGCCATAGCCGAGGTTATCCCAGCACTACCTAGAAGCATGAGTATACTGACGATTTTCCTCCTAACGGGGTGTGAGACTACATACTCAGACTCTGATGTAGTGAAACCAACACCTGAGAAAGCCGACTGTGCTTGAAATGCAGCAACCTCACGTGAGAGGCCAGTCATCTTAAGGGCTACGGTACCTATCCTAACGACTATTATGGAGAAGAGGATTACGAGTAGAAAGGACATTAACGTGATCATACATCACACCTAACTAAGCACCCACTATAATCAGCAGTAACATGGCTTAAGTAAGTTACCACCAATGAATAACAGTGTTTTTCTAAGTTAAACACTATATATAGGTGGGTACGGTGATTAAGGTTGATGGGTAAGGTAAGGGTTATTGACCACCCATACGCTCAGGCAGTACTAACTAAGTTAAGAGATAAGAGGACAGGTCAGGTGGATTTTAGGAAGGGTCTTGTTAGGTTAGGTAGGATTATAGGATTAGAGATAATTAAGGAGTTCGATATTAAGAGGGTTAAAGTTGAGACGCCTATAGGGGTTGCTGAAGGTGTTGAAATACCTGACTTAAGGAATGTTGTGGTTGTTACTGTGCTGAGGGCAGCCATACCGTTAACTGAGGGGTTGATCAAGATATTCCCACTAGCTAGGCAGGGCATTATTTCGGCAAGGAGAGTTGAGGAGAGGGGTATGGGTAAGGACTACACATTCGAGATAGAGATTAATTACGTGAACCTACCTAAGATAAAACCTAAGGACAATGTAATTATTACGGACCCTATGTTAGCTACAGGGTCAACAATGGTAGCAGTAATTAATGAAGTACTTAAGGCAGGTAAGGCTAAGAGGTACTTCATAGCTTCAGTAGTAGCCACACCTATAGGTATATCGAGGGTTCTCAACACATTTAAAGACATAGACATAAAGATATATACTGTAGCCATAGATAAGGAGCTTAATGATGAAGGATACATAGTTCCTGGGTTAGGTGATGCTGGGGATAGGGCTTTCGGAGGTTAAGTCAGTGGGTAGTCCCTTAATTCACCAATCATTATTTTAGTTCTCATCATCCATAAATGGGTTCGTATTTGTTACTTATTTCTTCATCTTCTTAAATAGTAGTGGTACCTCAGTAACTACGAACCTCTCACTCTTACCGAATACTAGTTTATCTATGGTCTCTATCTTAAAGTCAAAGACCTTAGCTGTCTTCTCACATGTATGAGGCATGAATGGCCATAACAACGTAATCCCGAACCTTAATCCCTCAATAGCGTTGTATAGTTCGTAGTTAGGTTTCTCTTTCTTCCACGGCTCAGTCTTATTTAGATAAGCATTGAGATATCTAAATAGGTCAAATATCTTTACTAAAGCCTCACTAAACCTAAACTTGTTCATCGACACCCTAACAGCTTCAATAGTTCTCTCTGCTTCCCTCCTTAATTCCTCATCAATACTATCCTTACTGACTACACCACCTAACTTCTTCTTAGATAGGACCCCTAACCTCCTAACTAGGTTACCTAATATGTCAGCTAACTCATTATTATGCATATCAACCATGTTTTCGAAGGTGAACTCTATGTCTTTATCAAGGCTCATAACCCTCATCAAGCCGTACCTAACAACATCGGCATCAAAGTCCTTAAGTAACTCATCGATAGTTACTACGTTACCTGTTGACTTACCCATCTTCCTACCTCCCATAAGTACGAAGCCGTGGACGACTACCCTCTTAGGTGGTGGTATCCCTATCATCTTTAGTAGTGCGAACCATATGATTGTATGGAACCATAGTATGTCCTTACCTATTATGTGGTGCGCCTCACTCCAGTACTTACTAAAGAACTCCTTATCCTTAAGGAGCTTAATACCTGTTAGGTAATTAAGTAAAGCATCTATCCATACGTAGATCGTGTGGTTCCTATCCCATGGAGCCTCAATACCCCAGAAGACCCTTGACTTAGGTCTAGTTATTGATAAGTCCTTAAGCCCTTCAAGTCTTAACTTACTAACGACCTCCCTAACATACTCCTTAGGATAGACGACGTCTGTCTCACTAAGTACCTTAAGTACGTAGTCTTGGAACTTAGATAGCTTAAGGAAGTATGTCTCCTCCTCAACCCACTCAAGCTCCTTCATATGTATAGGGCATAACTTACGCCCCTCCTCCTCAACGTACTCACCCTCACTAAAGAATTTCTCACAGCTAGTACAGTACCAGCCAGCATACTTACCCTTAACTATGAGGCCCTTCTTCCAAAGTTCCATGAGTAAGTTCTTAACTAACTCCTCATGGTCAGCGTCAGTAGTTCTTATGAATCTAGAGTACTCTATCCTAAGGGCTTTCCAAGCCTCCTTAAACTTCTCTACCATCATATCAACAAACTCCTTAGGCTGGAGACCCCTCTCTAAAGCAGCCCTCTGTAACTTAAGTCCATGCTCATCAGTACCCGTTAAGAAGAATACATCATAACCCTCAAGCCTCTTCCACCTAGCGATTATGTCGGCTATAATGGTAGTGTAAGCGTGCCCCGTATGCGGCTCAGCATTAGGGTAGTATATCGGTGTAGTCACATAGAATGCCTTACTCATAACCCACCCACCTAACACTTTAATATCTACTATAGCACTTAACCTTTTAACCTTAAATTAAGTGTCTAAATCTCGATAACGTGTCAATTAATATTTAAGTGATTAAATACGTTGTAAGAAACATGTTAAGCTTTACCCTAACCCTACGTCCTTAGGTCTTTAAGCACCTCGTTAGCTACTTTCTTACCTGACAGTAACATACCTCCAAATATCGGGCCCATCCTAGGTAGGTTGTTGAGCGCTGCTACAGCCATCCCCGTCACGTAAAGTCCTGGAACTACCTTACCTGTCTTCTCCACTACTAATCTCTCACCAAGCTCACTATAGGCTGATTTCTCCGTAGTCACCTTTAGTCTTAACTCAGGTATCTTCCTAGAAGCAACCCTTACTACCTCAGCATCATGCCCTGTAGCATCAATTACTGCCTTAGAATATATGAGTAGTGGGTCTACGTGGAGGTTAGCTAGTGGTACCGCACTCCACTGGATAGCCACCCCGGTAATCCTTAGCGGATTAGTCCTGAAAATAACGTCCTCTACCGTAACCCCGTGAATTATCTTAGCACCAGCATTGAGAGCGCCTACGGCTAGCTTAGCCATTAACTCAGAAGCATCAACCACGTATAGCCCGCCATCCTCAACATACCTAATCCCGAAGTCCTTAAGTATGTCTAGAGCAAAGTCCTCAACAACTACCTTATGGAATAACATACCCCCACCACCAATGCCACCACCAAAACTCAACCTCCTTTCAAAAATAACGACCTTAATACCATCTTCAGCTAAGTACTTAGCGGCAGTGAGTCCTGAAGGACCAGCACCAACAATAACAACATCAGTAGACGCTAACTCAGCCCAATCACGTGATGCATGCTTAACTATTAACTCAGTAACCCTAGACTCAAGCTCCTTAACCATACCAAACCCCAACCTATAGTAGACGTACAGAATTTAAACAGTATAGTAATTACCACCGCAACAAGTAATGAAGATTGCCAGATTTAACATTAGGGTTATAAAGCTAAAATAACTCTTAATTCCTTATTTAACTCTATTAAGTGCTTCATCCCTTAATGCACCTACCTTCTTCACCACAAGCCTCTTTTCAACCGTAAATATACTTGAGTAATCGATATAGCTAGTTTTTCTTAAGTCTCCAAAAACTAAATCCTCCTGCGTTATGGGCTAGGACAGATCTAAGTTTAGAACCTGTTAAGACGGTAATAGAGTAGTTCTAAAATGACTATATCCCCTTGATTACATCTCGAACAGTTCCTTAGTATCATCCTCACCTTCCCTCACTAACCTTAAGTAGGAGTAAAGACTCTCCAGTTCCTCAACCTTAACTATCTTTATCCCAATATGCTTACCCTCAAGCTCACGTATGGGCTTTAATGGGATTATTACACCCCTTAACAAATGCTAGAATTACTGAAATAAAGTACTGAGAAAAGGTTCTATTAATGAATTAATGTGTATGACCATCAAGAATAATGGTGGGCCCGCGGGGATTTGAACCCCGGACCTCCGCCTAACCTAGACCCAGGAGTCTTTCGTAGTGGTTGTTGACTCCTGGGCCATGTAAGGGCGGCGTCCTAACCGGGCTAGACGACGGGCCCTCAAGACCCTATTTAAGGGTTAGGACTTAAGTATTTTTCTATAATGCTTTGAGTAAGAGTATGGTGGCTAGTGTTATGTGTGCTCTAGGCCTTGCTTAGGCACACTCCGTAATTATTATTAATTACTTGACCGCTAAATTAATCTCGGCTCTCTGCTTCTCTATAGCCATGTCGTAGGCTATCTCTGATATGGTTTCAAAGTTCTTAGCAACTAGCGTTAACTTATCTAGTAACTCCCTAATGACTAGGTACGTCTCATCAAGCCCTAACTTCCTAAATAGCATTATTGAGTACTTCTCTACGTGCTTGAAGAATTCATTAATGAGGTTTATGGTCTCATTAATCGTTAGTAAGTTTGATTCGCCTAAAGACCTCATTGTCCTATCTATGATTAATGTTAGGGTGTCTAGAGACTCTCTCAGTATGTCAGTTATCTGGGTTAGCTTCTCCAGTACCTCAGTACCGCCCTCAAGTAGCGCTTGAGTTGCTGAGTCTATTGAGTCACCTGAGTCCTCTAGAGCCTTAGCTATGGTTCTAAACTCAGTTATTAGCGATACCTTAATACCTAATACCTTAGCTAATGACCTATCAAGCTGTGATAGTAGTAGTTGCCTTACGGTTAGTGCATATAGCCTATCAAGTTCTACTTCAAGCTCCCTAACCTCCTCAAGTAGGTGTGTCTGCTTATTGATTATGCCCAATATGAAGTACTGGATCATGTACCTAAGTATGTTCCCCATCCTATTAAGTAAGCCACTAACTGAGTACTTTGAGGGATCTACAAACACTTGAAGCACTAACTTATCAGGTAGTTGCTCAACTATCTCAACACCTATTAAGGTCTTGGCTATTTTCCTTATTGACTTAAACTGGGTATCCATTAAGTAGCCATCAACGGACTCAATAATCACCTTATCATAGCCTAGTAAGTAGGTAGCGTATATGGACCTAGTTATTAACTCCTCATCACTTAACTTATTAATCACTAACTTAACGACCTTCTCAACTTTCTTAGAAGCTATACTTAATGGTAACACCCTTAGTGAGCCATCTTCATTAAGCTCTATAGATACTGGGTCACCAGCCTTCAGCCCAACAACCTTAACCCAATCAGCAGGGAGTGAGACCATTAACGTTGAACGCCCAAACTTCTGAACCCTCCTAACTTCTGAATTCATTCGTTTCACTCAATATAAACTTTAATAATAGGTTTAAAAATGTTTACATATTTTTTAAAGACGCTTAAAAGAACTATATGCCTAGTTTAAAGTTGTTTAAACATTATTAGTATCAAAACTCAACACTAATCCTCTTAAGGAAATCGAAGACTGTTAAGCTAACGACCTTACCGTCCTTAATCCTAATGACTATGTTATCTTCAGTAAGTATACTTTCATCAGCATCCTCTATATCGTAACCAAAGTTTATGTAGAGTATATCGTTTTGCTTATCATACTCAAACCATATTTTATCTAAGGTAGCTACCTCGTACCTCCTTTCACTCATTTAGGAATCACCGAGGTAAAGTATTTATATTGGCAGTAATAACTTTTTAATAAAAGATTTCGGTGAGAGTATGAAGGGTAAATCAACTTTTGCTATATGCGAAGAAATATGCATTGAAGAATGTTCATTACCCGGGCTCTCGCTTGACGCATACACGGAGTGTGTTAATGCCTGTATGAAGACATGTATAGCTAAGCACTTCGGGGGGTAATAGTTAGTTTTACTTCAACATCACCGCCTAACCAATCCCAGACTAGTTTAAGTAGTTTATACCATTCATTAAGCACCTCCTCAAACGTTCTTGGATTAAGGATTAAAGATAGAGCTATGAATGCTGATGAGTGTAGTAGTGGGCATATATGTATCGTATAGAAGCTATACTGAGTCTTACCACCAAGTAAATACTGAAGTACGTACATTAAGTAAGGTATCCAACACCACTCAATAACAGTTCTTAACTTAGGTCTCCTAAGAATTGCTGGTAGAGCTATTAACGTAAGTACTACTGTTGGTAGGTAGTTAAAGAGTATTAAGAACTTACCCTCAGCGAAGAGGTTGGGATTTAGGTGATATACGAATGGGTTCCTATTGACTAACCAATCCCAAGGATTAGCTACTGGTGGTCCCTTACCTATCTCATGCTTCTGCTTTAAATGCCAGCTAATAGCTCCAGCAAAGCCTTGGTCGAACCACTGCCATGGACCTAAGTAAGCTATTAACGGTGCTGAGAGTATAAAGAACACCATTAGAGGCACGTAGATCGAGTGCAGTATTGAGTTAGCTGGGTTCCTACCTAATCTCCTTAAACTTAAGTATAGGGGTATGACGTTAAAGAAACCACTGAACTTAATACTTCCTGCAAGTCCCGTAAGTAAACCACCTAACTTACCCTTACCTAACATCACCGCGAGTAATGCTAGAACAGTAAAGAGGGAGACAAATACGTCAAGCATAGCTAGAGATGATGAGTTGATGAGCATGGGATCGAAAGAGAGTGATAGAGCTGTTAGTGTAGCGAATAAGTAAGCAACCCACCCCCTACCCCTTAAAGCCATAACCATGAGCAAGAAGGTCGCTACTAAAATGATATTACCAGAAATTATTGATGGGATCCTCCAACATAAAGGTACGTCACCGCACGTAAGCATTGAAAGTATTATGAAGTACTTACCTAGTGGTGGGTGCTCCATGTTTAAATAATCAATGATCCCTGACTTATCAAGGTACATATACCCGTAAATAACCCTACTAACGTTAGGTAAGTGAATCACGTAGTTAAGGGTTTCTATGGGTACTACAGCGTATATGGCTTTAAAGTAAGTGTAGTCATCCTTAATGATCTCAGCACCATACCTCATAACGATATCTTTAAATTCCTCAACATCAGTCTCCCCAGTAAGTACTAAGGTTACGTTTACCTTACTACCCCACATGATGGGGCTTAAACCAAATACCTTATGTAGTATGTTGCGTGCTGCCTCAACGTACCAACACTCATCACTTACGTAGCCGTGATCCCCATATATGGAGTTTACGTTGTTTATTACCTTAATATTGAAGTTTATGAGTATCGCTATAAGGGCTATAACGGATATAAGCCAAGCGAACCTACGTAGTGCTTCCCTCATCGTCAGTCCCTTAGTAAGCACGTACCGTTAGGTGTTTTAACGCAATAACTTATAAACTCAACCTGCCGAACACATCACCTAAAGATCTTTACTAAAGGTTTACTCATATAGCTACTCATCACTCCTCTAGCCATACCTTCGGTATTGTAGTCCATACCTACATACCCATATATGTCTAGACATATGAGTCCAGCGGTTCCCTCACCGAATAAGATAGTTGCCTTACGTATGGCTGTAGAGCATGCCAGCTCAGCGTTGAGCCCTAAGGACATCAGGTCAATAGCTGTCTTAGATAGTAGAGACCTAACTATGAACTCACCCAACCCCGTGGCTGATGCGGCACCAACCCTGCTATCAGCGTAGAAGCCAGCACCAGGTATTGAGGAATCACCAACCCTACCAGGCAACTTAAGTATGACCCCACCAGTACTTGAACCAGCAGCAACATCGCCATCCTTATCTAGGGCTACAGCACCAACGGTACCCCCAACTAAGTCGGGTATTTGCTTAATTAACTCAAGGTTCTTTGACCAGTAATCACTCTCACCACTAAGCATTTTCTTTAAGTACTTCTCATACCTCAACCTCTGCCTCTCTATAGGCCCTGGGTGCTTCTCAAGACCTAACCTCATACCTAACTCATCAGCATACTTACCTACAATCAGAACGTGGTCAGTTCTCCTCATTACCTCATGAGCAAGTAGGATTGGGTTCTTAATAGCCCTTACAGAGGCTACAGCACCTACCTTAAGATCCTTACCATCCATTAAGCCAGCATCCATCTCTACCTCACCCTTTAAATTAAGAACAGAACCTACACCAGCATTAAAAACTCCACTATCCTCCATGCATCTTATGGATTCAATAACAGCCTCTAAAGCCGTATGGCCCCTTAGTAAGTAATCGTAACCTAGTTCAAGGGCCTTAGTCAACGCTTTAAGAACTAGCTCCTCATCTTCTTTACCTTTAATTATCCTTAACCACTTACCGGCACCCCCATGAACCACTATTACTGGTTTCTCATGTTTCAAAATAGATCACCAGCATTAAGTAACTGACATGGTATTAAAGTAATTTATGCTTTAAGCGTAAATACTTTAGATAGTGGTGCTGAAGGAGTTGATTATTAAGGCAGACCTACATATACATACAACATATAGCGACGGCTCGGGGACCCCATACGAGGTTATTAAGTACGCCATACGTAAGGGGCTAGACGTAATAGCTGTAACAGACCATAATACGTTTAGAGGTGCTTTAGAGGCTTTAAGGATATTGAGGGGGAAGAAGTTAAGTAGGCCATACATAATCATAGGTAATGAGGTACGCACATCGGTAGGTGACGTTATTGTCTTATGTGATGAAGCACTCCAAGAACTTGAAGGTAGGGAAGGTATAAACATATATGTTCTTTACGACATAGCTAAGTCCAATAACTGCTTCACATTCCCGGCTCACCCTTACGACATCTCTAGGGTCGGTATAGGGGATTACATAAAGGTGCTTAAATGGGATGCTATAGAGATATTTAACGCCATGAGCAATCCACTAAGTAACTACATGGCCCTCAAGGCATGTGAGGAACTTAACCTACCTAAGCTATCGAATAGTGATGCCCACATACCTCAACTCATCGGGATAGCACATAATTTAATCTTAGTGAATGACTTAAGTTACGACTCGCTCATAAACTCATTAAGGAGAGGATTAGTAAGGAATGTATGTAGGTACCCAACAATATCTCAGTCAATAAATAGGTTTTCAGCAAGGTTTAGGAGGTACTTGAAGTCACTAAAGATCTAGGTATTGCTTAAGATAAGTTTATATAGCGGGTTAAGGTAATTAAGTTAGAGTGGGTCATGGGTTATGAGCGTTAAGATAAAGTTAATCAAGGAGGTAAGGCTTGAGAATGATGTACTTCTAGTCGGTCTGCCTGGTATGGGTTATGTAGCTAAGGCGGTAGCTGACTTCATAATCAATAACTTGGGTGGTGAGTTATTTGCTAAGATTTACTCATACGCATTCCCACCTCAAATACTTGTAGGTTACGATGGGATAGGGAGGTTACCTAAGGCATATCTCTACAAGGTAAATAACATGGTCATCTTCACAGGCGATGCCCAGCCACTATCGCCTGAAGCACAGAATGAGTTAAGTCATGAGGTCATTAAGAAATTAATAGATCTTGGAGGGTTAAGTAAGGTTATTGCTGGTGCTGCGTACGTAGAGTCAGCAATGCCTGAGGAACGTAAGGTGTATGTCGTAGGTAACGACTTAAGAATAATTAACGAGTTCAAGAAGTTAGGTGCTCAAGTACTTAATGAGGGCGTTATATCAGGTATTAATGGGGCGATCATAGGTTGGGCAGGCTATTACGACATACCGGCAGTGACCTTACTTGGTGAGACATGGTCCGTGATAGTTGATTCAAACATGACTGACTACAGGGCAGCTAAAGCTATACTTAAAATATTATGTAAGTACCTTAACTTAGACCTAAACTTAAATGTGCTAGATATGAGGGCTAATGAGATTGAAAGCAAGATTAGGGAGTACTATAGAGAGATGATTAGCCAGATGAGAAGAGAGGAGGGTAAGAGAAGAGGTATTATGCATACTATGTAGTCTATGTAGTTTTACTTAAGTTCCTTAACGCTAGGTAGAAGATATATATGAGCCTACTACGTTCTTCACCGTAAGTTCTTAATAAGCTAATTAATCTTTCATATAGGTACTTAGAGCTCAGGGTACGACTATTTGATGCTAACTTAACAACCTCCATAGGTTCTACCGTAAGCTCGTAATTGATTAAAGAAGCTATATCGCTAAACGTTATTAAGTCAACGCCTAAGACCTCCTTACCTAACCTCATTACATCATAGAGCCTACGCTCATTTTCTAACGTATTTATGAGTATCGAGCATACCTTAGAGTTCTCACAATACTTAATTAACTCATTGCCTAAAGTGACCAATGTATATTCGTGCTCAACACACTCACTAACTAAGTCATTAACAGACCTAACTAGCTCGTAAGGTATTGAACCAGCAGTCACCTCAAATACGTGGCTCTTAGCGTCCTCACCATCGTACTTAGCAATTAAGTAAATGACTTTATCATTACCTAACTTAACATCAAAAATAAATGCTGAGACTATCTTTAGATTCCTTGAGGGCTTAGGTACTTTAATGATGCCTAAGTCCTTAATCCTTAAGTAAGTAATACCCTCGATATAGTCTAGAACCCTTAATGCGTAACTTCTTAACTGACCCCAACCAATACCTAACTCACTTATGTATCTAGCTACATCTTCATCAATAAACCATAGCAGTATTGAGGATAAGGGTGTAGGCTCAAACCTCATTACCTCTTTCCTCACATCACTCCAGTCGATAAGTTCAGTAATCCCGCAACACTCACCTTCCCATAGATATATGAGTGGTTGCTTAGGCATCGCGCAAGCCACCGCGTAGTTAAGCTCACGTAGTGATAGCCTATACCTAGGTGATAACCTAAGCACCAACTTAATGAAGGCTAATCCAGCCCTCAAAATATTGGGGTCCTCACCAAAGCTCGTTTCATAAACGTATCCATAAGTGAAGTCCTCGTAGTATCCCCTAGTCCTCGCATTTAACGTTATTGATTCCCTATCGTGAATAACTACGATGGTGTCTAAGAGCTTCTTAAACCTAGGTCTACTTGACTCTAAGACCCACGTAACGTTCATGGGGCCCTCAATAATCTTACCAAAGCCGTTTTTAGGAGGCTCAACAAGCACATTAACCCTAGACATGAGATTACCTTTGATTAAGTCTGACTTAATGTCAGGCCTCTCGCCCCACCTATATTTAACTGTCTCGTAGAATCTGTTGGCTTCATCTAGGAAGCCATATTTCTCGAGAGCAGTACTTAACCTCTCGATATATACCCTCCTTCTAAAGACCTCGGTAACTATGGCGTCAGAGCTTAAGTCAAAACACCCAGGTTGAAAGCAGTAGATGACATCTCTCGTTGAGATTTCATCTATAGGTCTCTCCCCCTCCTCATCCCTAATTAACTTGGTATAACCGTATGGGGGCCCGAATTCATAGAAATTGAGGTTATTCCAGACCCTTACGCCTTCATCGCTTAACCTAATCGAAACTCCGGTTAAGGTCTTATACTCAGTTACTAGATTAAGATCTTTAAGAAGTTTGATTTCATCATCGCTTAAGCTAGCGCCATAAAGCACCTTAAATAATGCCTTAAACATCTTCACGTACTTGTTATTAGGGTTGATGATGACGTGCTCTAGAGGGATATTAGCAAATTCCTTAAGTCCTTCCTCCCCCAACGACAGAAGTCTCCTATCAGACTCGAATACAGGTATGAATATGCTCTCAGTGAAGGGTATGGTTTTCCTCCTACCCTTCCTACCCTCACGCTGATGAAACTCCCTAACATCTAAGGGTATACCATAATGAACGACTCTAATTACATTACCTAAGTCAATACCTTGAAGTAAGGTCCTAACGGTCACTAATACTTTAACCTTACCATTACGTGCCTCCTCCTCAATGGTTCTCCTAACGCCTTTAGGGATTAAGTGGTGGTGAGTTCTAACTAAATCCCTTAATTCAGGACTAAGTTTATCCTTAATTCTCCTAGCTATTTTCTCTGCGGTCCTTATGCTTGGTGTGAACACTAAGGTAACTCCCTCATCATTTACGTATCTACTAAGTAGTTCACCTATGTCTAGGTATGGGTGAGGTAGCCCATAAATACCTTTACTCTTAAGGTACTCTATGACCTCATGAACATAGTATGGAAATCTCTTGGGGTTCTTAATAATCGCCTTTACGTAATCGTCATCAACGAATTCAAGGTAGTTCTCAATTACGTACCTACGTAAATCCTCCAGATTCTTTCCTAAGACTATATAGCTACGGTTACTTACCCTGAAAGCCTCACCTTTAATTAAGCAAGTTTCCCTGCCAGTAATGCTGGTTAAGTACTTGGCTAAGTCTTCGGGATTAGCGAGCGTAGCCGTAAGCACCACTATCTGCGGCGCTTTCCTAAGTATATACTTAACCAGTACCTCAATCATTACTAAGATGAGGTTAGCCCTCTTAGACCCGTAGAAGTCTAACTCATCAATAACTATCAAATCGACATCCTCTAGGAAACCTTCTAGGTAAGGTAATTCAGAACGGAACCTACAAGCCCTTTTAGACACGTACCTCTTTAAGTCCATAAGAAGAAATGCTGGATTAGTAATTACTAATAATGCCCTTTTAACAGCTCTTCTAATTTTGAAATCCCCTAACTCCTTAACTGTAGGTCTATCTACCTGAACGACTCTATCCTTAAGTCTAAGAGCGGAGTAATAGCTGATTAACCTATCTATCTGGTCGACACTTAGTGCTAGGGTTGGGTACATAACAAGCACTTTCTTACGCTCCATTAACGCATATATGGCCCAAGCCTCGGTCTTACCAGAACCAGTACCTGAAGTTAATATAACGTTCTTACCTTCCCTTAACGCGTTAATAGCGTCTAACTGATGTTTGTATAGGAACTCATCACTAATATCAGAACATCTACGGGGACCTCCACTAAACTCAGGTATTAAGTCCTTAAACCTAACATTAGTTAATTTGGGTTCCTCACCTTCCTTAGGGAAACTCACATAATCAATCATTAACTCCTTAAATATCTCCTCACTGCTCAAGACACGCATTCAGTTAGCTCCTCCATATAGATTAAGGATTTAAATGTATTAAGGAATTAAGTTGTTGGGGTGATGTAACCGTCAGTGACTGATTTGTGAGGAGACCTGGCCTTTCTGACCTAACAACTCTCTGAAACACACATTAACCTCAACCACATACCCATATATAGGTACTTACCTAGCTTAGAGCATAGGGAGGGCTAAATAAGTCGGTGGTGCCAACGAGGTTCCAGTGCTTAATGTGTGGTAGGTGCTGTAGGCTATCACCAATAACCCTACTCCCCCATGAAGTACTTACGTTAAGTAATGTAGCTAAGAAACTAGGTATTGATGTAGAGTTTAAACCTAGCTTTGTGGTTTACGATGAGTTATCCGGTAAGAATATAGTTATCTCATATGCTATGCAGTTAGTTAACGGTAAGTGCCCATTCTTAACCGAAACAAACAGATGCTTACTCCACAGTAAGTACAAGCCCTATGTATGTAGAGCATTTCCATACATACCTATGTATATTAAGTATTACTTCGATGAGTCAAATAAGCTGGTTTTTTATAGGGTTAGGTATGGCGTGTCTACAGCATGTAGGTTCGTAATCATGTTTAAACACATACTCACTGATAAGAGCATACAAGAAGTGTTTCCTAATGAGATCGTTGTTGCTAAGGAGATGGAGGGTGTTAGATCAGCTTACATGCACGCACTTACGCTTTTATGGAGAAGTGGTTTAATTAAACTCAATTCTAAGGCTGTAGCTAAGGATGACTACGTAAATGCTTATGAGTTAATTAGGTCTAAACTTTTCTATATATACATGCCTATTAAGAGAATATGACTTTAATTAATGCTTATAAGCCACGTACTTAACTCTCTACTGACCTATATTGCGGGTAGTTAAGCTATCCTTAGTACTTAACGTAATCACGTTACTAACTAAGAGCACTGCTTACGCATACACGTTCGCTGGTGTAGCCCTAGTTGAAGCCCTACATAGCCTAGGTGATTTACTCAATAGCCTCCTCCTTTACTTAGGCGTAAAACTCTCTAAGAGAGACTCAAGCATTAAGTATCCATTTGGTTACGGTAGGTCTATATATGTCTTTAGTTTCCTATCAGCCTCCATAGTACTTGGGTTCTTAGTGGCTGTAGGTTTTATGGAAGGACTCATAAAGTTAATGAACCCTAAGGAAATAATGAATCCCTACATGGGTCTATATTTACTACTGATATCCCTAATCCTTGACCTCATAGTACTTGTAGATAGTTACTTAAGTGAGCTTAGGGTTAAGAGGCAAGGAGTTATTGAAGGGCATCCAGCTCTTAAGGGACTGATAGTCGAGAACTTAATAGATGTGTTAAGTAGTGGTACAGGTATAGTAGCCTTCACGTTATCCGTAAATAACCCCGTAATTGATGGTTACGGCTCAATAGCCTTGAGCGTGATACTGCTCATAGGTGCTTACCACTTGGCCCACGAGAACTTTGAGTTTCTTATAGGTAGGTCAGCACCTAAGGAGGTTGTTGGTAAGGCTATAAAGATAGTTCTAGGTAATCCAGCAGTTGTTGACGTAAATGACGTTAAGTCCTTGGTTATTGAGCCAGGGAAATACCTACTGATAATGCAGGTGGAAGTACTACCTACGCTTACATTCGATGATGTTGCTCAAGTGAAGAATGAGTTAATTAAGGATTTAAGGGAGTTAATACCGTCCATAAAGTACGTACTCCTAGATATGGTTAAGCCTGAAGAACCACCTAAGACATACCGCAAAATACTTAGTGAGCTAATCAGACTAACCTAACATTAGCTTTCTTAGCGGCTAACTTAATTATGTCTTCATCAACATTAAGCCATCTTAAGACCTCCTTAGCCCTACCTAACTCAATCACTAACTCAGTCCTACCCTCAACCCTAACTCGCTTAGCATTCTTCACTAACTCAGTCATGATCCTCAGTACTTTATCAGTCTTAGTCATTGAGTTAATGACGCATCGATCAATGTCTTCATTATGAAATATTGAGCATAGGAGTATCTCGATGATTTTATTAATCCTGTCAGGAACTCCCCTTATCGACCCTTTAAGCTCTATCCTAAACCTTCTAACCCCTAACTCGTTAAGCCCTGACATAATGTACAGTTTGTGACTTCCTTGAACATCTATCCTCTCCTTATCAACTATACCACCAATCACGAAGACCTTAGCCTTCCTTAAGTCGTTAAGTGACAGCGCATAATCCCCTTCAGGATCAAGGAAGATGACCTCGTCGTGGTGGACCCCCAAGGACTTAATAAACTCAGGTGTTGTCTTAGTGCTTAATATCATGGAGTGCCTCATACCCCTAGCGTACTTACTTAAGTACTTTAGGAACTCATCATTAACTGAGGTTATCGCTAGATTACCGTCCCATAGGTAGTTCCTTATTAAAGCTAATGAAGTTAGTATCTGCTCAATCATCTCATTCTTCTCACCCTCAGTATGCTCAAACCACTTCAACACGTCGATAATGAATATGGGGTATTGAGGTATGTACCTCCTTAACTCCTCACGTATATCAATAACCTCTTCACACACTCCCTTACTTAAATATGCTTGAGCACCTCCATCACCAGCCCCATAAACAATCTTCACTTCACCATTATAAACAATCCTCCCACTATAATTCCCTGAACATAGGGAATACTTACCTAGTAGTAAGTCTATAGCAATTCTTTGGTAAGGATTTCTAGACTCCCTCAGGTACTTAACGTAGTAGTACCTACTTACCTTAATACCCTTAACGCCCCTCTCAGTAAGTAACTTAATTAACGCCCTACCTAACTTAGTTTCCATACTCAACACACATCACTACTAGAGACACTCTACTTAATCCGATACTTAAGTTTTAACCGTAAAACTTATAAGCTCTGTATTACATGTAATACATGGTGTGCATGTATGTCAAGTAAGATGAAAGAAGGTAAGAAGACAGTAACTATAAGGGGTTTAGATAGCAACCTCTATAAGAGACTTTTAGTGATGGCTGAAGAGACTGGTAGAACTGTTGGTGAGTTAATGAATGAGGCAATGAAGCTACTCCTCTCTATAGGTAGCACTGCTGTGAGTACCGGAAAGAGGGTTACTTCAGGGGCTATTGAGGTAGGTAAGTCATTTGCTGAAGGGGTTAAAGAAGGCTATGAGAATGCACTAGTAATTTCAGACATTAATGAGTTAGTAGTAAGTAAGAGAGATTTAGAGAGTGTTGAGGAGCACATATCATTTAGGAACATAGGTACTTTAGTATTCGATGATGACGTACCCTATGAGCTCTTTGAGAAGAAAGTGGCTAGTATAGCCATGTGTGATAAGGTCATCATACCCAGCAACTTCCCTAAACTCAAGGTGCTAACTAAGTGTAAGTTAGTAAAGTCCGTCGAGGTAAGGAAGTGAAATAGTCAGTGAGTAGGCGCCTCATCAACATCAGTGAAGGACGCATACATCATCCATAATAATACATTAAACTGAGGGGTAATTAAAACTAAATGTTTTTCCTTATGTGAGTACGTATCCATTACTTCATGTGTTATTGGTCACCACCTCAACACAATCTTTTTAAGCGCTTGCTGGTTAAGTATTAGCTAGGTGTCCGTTATTGATTTGCACTTTACGTTAGGTAAGTTCAATATAAAAGAGATAGAGAACCTAGTCAGTAAGTTCTGGGCCCAAAACAATATACCCGAGAAGTGGAGATCTTTTGAGGAGGGTAAACTCATATTCGCGTTCTTGGAGGGACCACCAACAGCTAATGGATACCCGCATGTAGGTCATATAAGGGGCAGGACGTATAAGGACGTTGTTTTAAGGTACTACAGGCTTAAAGGCTATAACGTATGGGCTCAAGGAGGTTGGGATGAACAGGGACTACCCGTCGAGATAGAGGTTGAGAAGAAGCTTAAGTTAAGGACTAAGAAAGACGTTGAAAAGTACGGATGTGAAAGGTTTGTTGAGGAGTGTAATAAGCTAGTTGACTTCTACTTAAGGTACTGGACATCGATAGCTACTGAGAAGTTAGGGCTTTGGCTCGACCTAAAAAATGCCTACGAGACACGTAAGCCCTACTATATAGAGCACGTATGGCAGCTACTTAAGGTGGCTTACGAGAAAGGACTCCTCTACGAGGATGTTAGGGTACTACCGTTCTGCCCTAGATGTGAGACAGCGTTAAGTGATGCTGAAGTAGACTTAGGTTATGAGGAGAAGGTAAGCCCATCGATATACGTTAAGTTCAAGGTGCTAAATAGCGAGAACACGTACCTAGTCATATGGACTACAACCCCATGGACCTTAATAGATAATGAGGCGGTGGCTGCACATCCTGAAGGCACGTACGTTAAAGTAAAAGTTAAGTATGGAGGCAAGGAGGAGTACTGGATTCTTGGTAAGGATCTTCATGAGGCAGTACTAAACGAGGCAGGAGTGAATGAGTATGAAGTCGTTGAGGAGCTTAAGGGTTCTGAACTCCATGAACTGAAGTACGAGCACCCGTTAATAGATGAGGTACCTATACATAAGGAACACGAGCATAAGGTACTTACAGCGGAGTTCGTGTCTATGACTGAAGGAACAGGGTTAGTTCATATAGCTCCCGCACATGGTCCTGAGGACTTCGAGCTAGGTAAGGCGGCTGGTTTACCAATAACAAATAGTGTGGAGATCAACGGCGTATTCAATGATTTAGGCGGCATATTTAAGAGACTAGATATAGAGGGTGCCAGTAAGAAGGTTATTGAGATTCTAAAGAGAAAAGGCACCCTAATTAAGGCAGGGACCATAACCCACTCATACCCGCATTGCTGGAGATGCGGTACCCCATTAATATATAGAACCGATAGGCAGTGGTTCCTCAAGATATCTAAGTTAAGAGGCCTCATGTTAGAGGAGTTAAGGAAGGTAAGGATACACCCCGAGAAACTTAGGGATAGGTTCGATAACTGGATAGCTAACATTAGGGATTGGTGTATATCTAGAAGCAGGTTCTGGGGTACCCCACTACCTATATGGAGATGTAGGAAGACAGGTAAACTACTGGTCATAGGTTCCCTTGATGAGCTTAAGAAGCTAGCTAAGGAGCTGCCGCCAGTGGATGACTTCCACTTAGTTCATAGGCCATGGATAGATAGGGTTAAGATAATTACTGAGGACTGTGATGAGTGGGTTAGGGAGCCTTTCGTAGTTGATGTTTGGTTAGATAGTGGAGTTGCATGGATAGCCGGTATCGATGGCTTAAGGAATAAGGAGTTCTTCAACCAGGTATACCCATACGACTTCGTAACTGAGGGTATAGACCAGACTAGGGGCTGGTTCTATAGCCTCTTAGCATCATCTATAGTCTGGCTAGGTAAGGCACCCTATAAATCAATACTAATGCAGGGCTGGGTACTTGATAAGTACGGTCGGAAAATGAGTAAGTCAAAAGGTAACGTCATATGGGCCGAATGGTTACTCAATAAGTATGGTGCTGACCCAACAAGGCTTTACATACTATATAAGTCAGCCCCTTGGGACGATATGGCCTTCAATCCTGACGAGATTAAGGACATCAATAGGGTATTAACCATACTATGGAATATATTTAAGTTCGCAGACACCTATATGGAGCTCGATAAATTCAAACCCCATGACTACCCATTAACTAAAGAGTTACTTAGTAAGGGATCACCTGAGGATAGGTGGTTAGCATCAATATTTAACTCTAGGTTAAGGCGTATTGAGGAAGCTATGAAGAAGTATGAGCTACATCACGTAACTAAGGAGTTTATTAACCTAATCGTTGAGGACTTAAGCCATAGGTACTTAAGGCTAATAAGGAGGCGTGTATGGCGTGAGGAAGGTGATGATAAATACGTAGCTTACTCAGTACTTTACTATGTACTTAAGAACTTACTGGTAATAGGGTCCATACTCACACCCTACATAACTGAGTACCTATACCAAGCATTCATAAGGAGGTATGAGAAGGACGTACCGGAGTCTATACACCTCACTAAATGGCCTGAGGTTAGGGAGGAGTTCATAGATAAAGGGCTTGAGGAGGTTATGGACGAAGTATTCGAGATATTCTCAACGGCTAGTAGCTTAAGGAATACTGTAGGCATAAAGCTTAGGTGGCCGTTAAGGAGGCTCATAGTTGAGGTAGGTAATGCTGAATACGCCCGCAGGCTTGATGAAGTAGCTAACTTAATTAAGTATATATGTAATGTTAAAGAGCTAGTCATAACGGATAAGCCAGTCATCGTAAGCTCTGACGAGTACTTATCAGCTGAGTTTAGTTGGGGTAAGGTACATTTAAGTAAGGTGATTGATAGGGAGATATATCTTGAGTCATTAGCTAGAGAAATCGTTAGGAGAGTTCAGGTAATGAGGAATAAGGCTAACCTAAAGGTTGATGACTACATCGTAATGGCTTACGAAACCACTGATAAGGAACTCGCTGACGCCATAGATAAGCATGCCGATTACATAATGACTGAGGTCAGGGCTAAGGAGGTTAAGGAAGGTATCAAGCCGGAAATGTTCAGTAAGGAATGGGTTATAGAAGGCAAGAAGATAAAGCTGGCTATAAAAAAGGTATTTACATCTTAGCACATTCTGCCTTACTTACATCACTTCAGAATCTGTTTATGGTTATTAAGTTGTTCCTACCCATAAGACTTATAAGCTTTACTTACCACTATATGGATGACCCGTCCACACGGTGGTAAGCCATGGTTAGTAATAAGGTGATCTATGCTTTAAGCATCGTGGTTGTTGTTTTACTCATAGTTAATGCTTACTTAATAACCTCATTCATCGGGTTACAGAACAGAACTACCGAGCTAGCTAATGCTGTTAATGAGGTCTCAAGTGGTTTAAGTGATGTTAACGAAAGACTTAATGAGGTATTAAGCAGGATCGAGGAGTTAACTGGTAAGGTAAGTGAGTTAGCTAGTAAGTATGAAGTGCTGAGTAGTGATGTAATTAAGGTTAAGGAGGAGGTCAGTAGTAAGGTAAGTGAGGTTAAGGAGGATCTTTCATCACTAGATGAGACTGTTAAGTCATTAGCTATTAGGGTTGGTGATGAGATTAAGGGACTTAAAAAGCTCCATGAGGAGCTTAGGGAGAAGGTTAGGGACTTAATAAGTAGTGTTAAGTACCCAATGGTTATTACGGACGCCTTAGGTAGGACGGTGGTTATACCATACGAGCCTACGAGGGTTGTTTCTGTGGCTCCATCAATAACTGAGATAATATTCGGTATTGGTGCTGGTAGTAAGGTTGTTGGTGTTGATGAGTACTCTAACTACCCGCCTGAGGTTATGGAGCTTAGGGAGAAAGGGGTTATTGAGGTAGTGGGAGGCTTCGCGACCCTTAACATAGAGAAGATAATTGCTTTAAACCCTGACTTAGTAGTCATGGTTAAGTTCGGTGCTCAAATAAAGCATATAGACGCCTTAGCTAAGGTAGGAATCCCGGTACTTGTACTGAGTGATGAGTCTATGGAAGAGATATTTAGGAGCATATTAATCCTAGGTGTCGTACTTAACAAACCTAGTGAGGCCATAGACTTAGTAACCACTATGAGAACGGAGTTGCTGAGTATCCATGAGGAAGTAAGTACATACCTGGCCGAGCATAACTTAAGTAAGTTAAGGGTCTATTTCGAGGTATGGCCAGACCCCTTAGGGACTATAGGTAATGCTAGCTTCATAAACGACATAATAACCTTAGCTGGGGGCATTAACGTATTCGGTAATGAATCATGGAGCTACAGCATAATAACTTCCGAGGAAGTAATCGCTAGAGCACCCGACGTCATAGTTACTACAACGCATGGAGGCCTATATGGAGGTGCTTCAGATGTTCTTGAGATGATAATGACAAGGCCTGGATGGGATGCTATCCCGGCAGTAAAGAATGGTAGGGTCTATGTATTCGCGGGTGAGTATGAGGATATAATGGTTAGACCTGGACCAAGAGTAGTTAAGGCTGTTGAGGCTTTAGCTAAGGTACTATACCCTGAAGCCTTCGGTGAGTCCCCACCACCTAACATAATATCATGAACCCGGTAATTACCTATGGGCACTAATACAAATCTAAAAGATTTTTTGAGATATAGGTTAAGGAAGGTTATAGTGCTTAACCTATTACTCTTGATAATCCTCTTAATAACCCTATACTTTTCACTAGCTTTAGGACCGGTTTTTCATGAACCGGTATTTATTATTAAGGTCATTGAGGGTAAGGAACTGAACCCTACATTCATAAAAATCTTAACCACACAGAGAATTCCCAGAGCTATTTCAGCTATGCTGGTTGGTGCTTCATTAGCTTTAGCAGGTCTTTACTTTCAAACAATAACTAGAAACCCGCTCGCTGACCCTTACCTAATAGGTGTTTCTTCAGGCGCCTTACTCGGGGTCTCTATAGCTTATAGATTAGGCTTCACGATTAAAAACACCTATGAGCTAGCTATGGTAGCTTTCCTAGGCTCGCTTCTAGGCTTCACAATGACATTAGCAATAAGTAAGGTTACAGGCTTCCACTCACTCTCACTAATCCTTGGTGGCTTAGGTGTATCATTCCTACTTAATTCGATCTCACTATTCATATTGATAACCTCGTTTGAGTTCCATAAGGTTCTCATAATGCTCTTCGGCTCACTAACTGCGACCTCATGGAACCTTAACTACTTAATGGTTCTCACATTACTTGCTGGTACTGTTTACGGTATCACCATGTTTAAGGGGTTAAACGCTCTGATGATTAGTGATGATGAAGTTAGGTCATTAGGTTATAACCCAAACATACTTAGGTTCATGACTTCATTATTCTCAGCGTTAATGGCTTCGGTGACTGTCGCTTGTTTTGGGCTTATAGGGTTTATAGGGTTAGCTATACCGCATATAGCTAGACTCTTACTTAAGGGCGGTAACCTAATCACTCTAATACCGACAACTATGTTAGTAGGTGCTATAACGTTAATGGTGAGTGACTTAGTTAGCAGGACAGTATTACCACCTCATGAAATACCTCTAAATACGATAACGGGGCTCCTTGGGTCACCGATACTTATATACCTACTGATTAAGGGTGTAAGACGTGGTCTCACTAATTATTAAGGGTGTGAGCCATTCTTATGGACGTAATGAGGTGTTGAGAAACGTAGACTTAAGTATTGGTGGTGAGTGTCTCATAGGTATCTTAGGACCTAACGGTGCTGGTAAAACAACACTAATGAAAATCATAGCCGGATTACTTAAACCCACGAGAGGTGATGTACTTATTGATGGCTCATCAATTAATGAGTTAAGCCCTAGTGAGAGAGCTAAATTAGTTACTTATGTCTCCCCATTCATTAACTTAAGCATGAACATCACAGTTATTGACTACTTAACCATGGGTAGGTACCCATGGATCAAGTTAAGCCTAAGTAAGGAGGATTATGAGGTACTTGAGTACGTCATTAATTCATTTAATCTTCATGAATTCCTTCATAGGTACCTAAGCGAGTTAAGTTCTGGTGAGTTAAGTAGGGTCATTGTAGCTAGAGCTATCTCCCAAGGCACTAAGGTTGTTCTCCTTGATGAGTTAATAAGTTTCTTAGACCTAGGGCATCAGATAAGGACGTTAAAGAAGCTTAAGGAACTAGCTAAGGGCAGGGTAATTATGGTCTCTACACATGTCCTTATACCGACACTTAACTATGTTGATAAGGTCGTCTTACTTAAAGGCGGTAATTTAGTTAAGTTCGGTGACCCACATAAAGACATTAATGACTCAGACCTAAGTAGTCTCTATGGAGTTAAGCTTAAGGTATTAAGGGAAGGTGGTAACATATTGCTAGATATAGTTGAGTGAGGGGTCTTAATGAAGGTCTGTGTAGAGGGGTGCTTTAATGCTGCCCATTATATGCCAGTAAAGGGTGAGGTATTACTTCACGGACATACATATAAGTTAGTAGCTTGTGTTGAAGGTGATGTAGGTAAGGACTCCATGGTTATAGACTTCTTAGTGCTTAAGGACGTAGTTAAGGAAGTTATTAAACAATTCAATTACTCACTTATTATCCCACGTAAAGACTTAGGTAAAGTGTCTATTAAGGGGCCTTTTAAGGTTAAGTACGCTGTCGTTAATGGTGAGAGGGCATCTACTGAGGTACTAGCTAGCACTATATGTGGATTAGTTAAAGAGAGACTTAAGGGTGTTAAGGGTGTTTACGTAAGGCTTTACGAGACTTACGACTCATTTGTTGAGTGTGAGTGCTAATTAACCTTACCTAATACATAATACCTATTATGGGGTAAGTATATTAAGTGATGGTGTATGAGTATCGAGTCAGTTAAGATACTAGGTGTTGAGGACTGGTTCATTTACTTATTGATTACGCTCATAGGAGTCGCTCTCTGCTTTGCTGGAAAGAGTATAGTTAAGGCATTAGTTTCACTAGCTGCTGGTTTACTTCTAGGTATGTATCTTTATGCATTCATAGCTGAAGGTACGGATAGTGCTGCCTTAGGGTTCGTAGCTGCCCTCATAGGTTTCTTAGCAGGCTTAGCTATAGGTTACTTCCTATTTAAGGTAGCTATAAGCGTCATCGTCGGTGCATTAATAGGTAATTACATAGCTACATACCTAAAGATATACTATCCTGAAATATTCACCAAGTTAGGTGCTGAATACTCAAGCATCATTCTAGCACTAATATTCATAGTGATTATCTACCTATTATCCAACACGATATTAAGCATAGTAACCGTAATACTTGGTGCCGCATTGGTGTATACTGGGTTAAGTGCCTTCATAGCTAGTAGTGAGGTTGTCTTATTAATTACTGGGTTAATAGCTATTGCTGGGCTGGTAGTGCAGTTAAGTAGGAGGAAGAGGCGTAGGTCTAAGAAGAAGTAATTACTTTTAGATAAGTCAAAACTTATTTACCTTTTACGGTAATCACTAGTTAGGGTAGTGGGGTTTAGATATTGATAAGCGGCATAGTTGAGGATTACTTAACGACTATCTATAGGTTGGAAGAGATCTATGGCTATGCTAAGACTACACACATAGCTAAGGAACTTAATGTTAAGCCAGCCACCGTGACTAAGGTCATTAATAAGTTAGTCAATAAGGGATTAGTCACTAGGGTTAAGTATAGAGGGATGAAGTTAACCAAGAAGGGTAGGGTAATAGCTGAGAAGATAATACGTAAGCATAGGATTCTAGAAGTCTTCTTAAGCGACTTCCTAGGCTTTAACCTCTATGAGTCACATAGGTTAGCCCACCAGCTTGAGCATATGCCGGACAAGCTTGTGGAGCGTATCTACGAGAAGTTAGGTAAGCCCTCACTCTGTCCTCACGGTAACTTAATACCTGGAGCTGAAGGTGGTGAGCTACCTAAAGCCATAAGCCTTTGGGAAGCAACTGAAGGTAAGTGTTACAAGGTACTTAGGATAGCTGGTGAGCTTAACTACGTACTTAGCAAGCTAAATGACATTGGTATAGACATAGGCACCGTCATAAAGCTATTAATGGCTCGAGGAACTTACTATGAGCTATCTGTAGGTCCAGATAAGGCTAAAGTTATGTTTGACGACTTAGTGCTTAGGTCTCTCTACGTTAAGGAGGTTAAGTGCGCGGGGTGATATACATGAATGAGGTACCGTTAAGCGCTTTACCTAGAGGTAGCAGGGCTTTAGTGGTGTCTATTAGGGGTGGTAGGGGCTTAGTAAATAGGTTAATGCAGATGGGAATAACCCCCGGCACTATAATCGAGGTGATAGATAATACAGCAGGTCCAATAATGATTAAGGTTAGGGGTGTTACCATAGCGTTAGGTAGAGGTGTTGCTAGCAAGATTTTCGTTAGGCCTTACCCGCGCATCCCGTATCCATATTAAAGCTTATAAAATTTAGATTCGTCTAAATCTCTAGGGCTAGGGGTAAGTTGATAGGTAAATGCAGTAACTGTGGTCTATGTTCAGGTCGTGGAGGCAATGTTAGGGAGGGTTGTGACGTTATTGTTGCTGTGGCCGGACAGCCGAATGTCGGTAAATCAACTCTCTTTAATGTATTGACGGGCGAGACAGCTAGGGTGGCTAACTGGCCCGGGGTTACTGTTGAGAGAAAGGAGGGTGTTAGGGAGTTTAGAGGTAAGAGAATATGCTTTATTGACTTACCAGGCACTTATGGGATAAGTGCTTCGAGTCTTGAGGAAGTAATAGCTAGGGAGTACATAGTTAGCGGTGAGCCTGATCTAATACTTGTTTTAGTGGATTCAACAGCTCCTGAAAGAACTCTATACTTACCTATACAAATACTTGAGTTAACACCTAACGTCATCATAGCCCTAACAAAGACTGATCTAGCCCACGGTCTAGGCATACATATCCATGTGGATAAGCTTGAGGCTAAGTTAGGTGTTCCCGTAATAGCTACCTCAGCTATTAAGGGTATAGGTATTCGTGAATTATTTGAGAAAATAATTGAGTTCGCCACGGGTAGGAGAAGGAGACAAACACCGTTAAGGATCGATTACGGTGGTTTAGAGCCGTTCATCTCTGAAATGATAAGGATTTTAAAGGGGAGTAAGGCATTAAGTAATTACCCACTTCGTTGGGCTGCTATTAGGCTTCTTGAGGGTGACCAAAGACTTGAGGAGTTAATGGAGAAGGCAGGTGAGGGCGATATACTTAAGCAGGTGTATAGGGTTAGGGAGGCCGTTAAAAGAAGTATTGGTAAGGACCCTGTAGAGCTTATTGTTGCTGCGAGGTATAATTTCGTTGACTCAATAGCTAGGGAAATCATAGTGCGTGTTGAGAGAGTTGAGGGTGGTTTAAGTAAGTTCTTCGAGAACGTGCTTAGTAAACCCATTATAGGTCCATTAGTAGGTATAGCTATGCTCTTAGCCATAATGGTATTGGTCTTCTCCATAAATACCGGGTTCCCACTTAACTTAATTCTTGACTCACTAGGTTTTTCTGAAGCAGCATCACTTATTGAGTCAGTAAGTATTAGTGGGCTGATTAATGAGGGATTTAACTATCTATCTGACGTTGTTAGGAACGCCTTAGAGGGCGGTGCACCTCCATGGCTTACTTCATTAATAGCTGATGGCATCATACCCGGGGTTGGTTCTGTCCTATCTTTCTTTCCGTTAATACTACTAATCTTTGTGTTCTTAGCCATGCTTGAAGACAGTGGTATCGCACCTAGGTTAGCAATAAGCTTCCATAACTTCCTAAGTAGGTTTGGGTTTTCGGGTAGAGCAATATACCCATTAATGATTAGTTTAGGATGTAACGTGCCTGGGGTCATGGCTAGTAGGACATCCATTGAGGACGAAGAGCGCTATGAAGTTATTTTCTCAGTACCATTCATACCTTGTCAGGCTAGGTTAATAGTTACGTTAGCATTCATAACGTCACTATTCACATCACCACTAACCCAATCAGTAGCCTTCATATTCATCTACGTAATCGGATTTACGGCTTTCCTAATTACCGGGTACTTAATTAGGAGGTTACTGTTTAGGAAGATTGAGCCACCTGAATTAATTATTGAGATACCTACAATACATAGACCTAACTGGAAGGTTGTTTGGTGGATTTCATGGGACTATTCAAAACACTTCCTTAAGAAGGCAGGTGTCATAATATTTGCGTTAAGTATCGTAAGCTGGTTCCTACTTTCTTATGGACCTTCAGGGCTGGCTACGGATATTTCAGAGAGTTATGGTGCTTATTTAGGTAGGGTTATATCGCCTCTACTAGTGCCTTACGGGCTTTCTTGGGAGTCTTCTTGGAGGGTTGGTTATGCCTTAATAAATGGTTTCGTGGCTAAGGAGGGTCTTATTGAGGCTATAGTCCTACTTCAAGGTGGTGAAGTGACCTTCGGTGAGGCATTAAGGATGTTGGGGCTAACTACTACGCAGGCTTACGCTATATTGATCCTCATGATGCTTTACGTACCTTGCTTAGCGACCATAGCCGTTATATATCAGGAGAGTAGGAGTGTTAAGCTTACCTTACTAGCCGTGATTTACATGTTGGTGCTTGCCTACGTAGTAAGCCTTATAGTTTACTTCATCTTAAGTATTTTTGTTTGAGGTGTTGATCGATTAGCTTAAGGAGGGTTAATGATCGTGTTTACGTACTTCAGGGACGCACCAATATAGGTATTGTAGTTGTGGATAAGGGTGAGTGCGTTATTATTGACTCAGGCATAGATGACGATGCTGGTAGGAAAGTTATTAAGGCGTTAAAGCAGTTAGGGCTTAAGGCTAGGGCATTAATAAATACACATTCACATGCTGACCACATAGGCGGTAACGCATTCCTTCAAAGGAGGTTAGGTGTAGAGGCTTACGCACCACCTGAGGAGGTACCGTTTGTTCAGTACCCGATACTTGAACCCACGTACCTCTACGGTGCTTACCCACCTAGGGAGTTAAGGATTAAGGTACTCATGGCTAAACCATCTAGGGCTAGACCCATAGATGAGGTCATTACTGAGCTACCGTTAAGACCCATTAAACTACACGGGCATTCATTAGGTATGGTGGGTTTTGAGGTAGGTAACGTGCTATTTACCGCTGACGTAGCCTTCCCTAAGGAGGTTCTAGATAAGTACGTAGTACTTTACCACATAAACGTAGGTGAGGCAGTAAGGAGCTTAATTAAGGTCAGGGACATCGTGAACTCCTACACCACCATAGTGCCGTCACACGGTCATATAACAACCCCTAAAGAATTCATCAACACCATAAAGCTAAACTTAAATACCATTAATGGAGTGAGGGACGTTATCCTCAACATATTAAGTAAGGGTTCATTAACTATTGATGAGCTATTTAAGCGGGTGGTTAAAGAACTTAACGTAAGGATTAGTAACCTTCCGGTTTATTTCCTAATTAGGTCAGCTATCTACTCATTCATTACGTGGCTGGCTGAGGAGGGGTTAGTGGGTATTGGGTGTGAAGGTGGGGAAGTATTTATTAAGAGATAATGCGTTAAAACTTTAAATCCCACATATACTATTAATCGTTACGGGTTAGGTGGGCCGGTAGCTCAGCTCGGAAGAGCGCTCGGCTTGCACCCGAGAGGTCCCGGGTTCAAATCCCGGCCGGTCCACCACTAACTACTTCATTTCTCAGTAACTAATGAATCACACAAAATAATTATGCTCACATAAACCTCACCTATTTTTATTCTAACACTAATCATGAGGGCCCTACTTACAAAGGAAGGACTGACTTACTGAAAAGGTTCTTAAAGACAATCAAAGATATTCTTGAGAGTGATTTAGAGAGAGGCTTTAAGATCCTCCACCCCAACTCTGTGATTTCCACTTTAGATTCTTATGAGGTAAGGCGTTTGAGAATAGAAAAGTTAGGCTTTTCTATTGCATAGACGTTAAGAGGCAAGTGGTTATTTTCTTTGATACGAAGCCTAGGAGGAAGGCTTATGAATAGCCACTGTCCTTACCCCTTTAACTCCTTCATGGGTATCGTTTTGGTTTTACCCTTAATTACCTTGAGAAAATTCTCTAGTAATTCACTATCAAATTCCTTGGTATCGTAAATCTTGATAACTAAAGCCTTTCTCTTAACCACAATCGCTACCAAAAATAGTTAAGGGAAAAATAACTAATATACTTACCTATTTTGAACACTTCGTGGATACGCCGTCTTTACTGAAAATATGGGACTAATGGGAAAGCTATCTCTTACTTAAGAATTCATTACGGAATATGCTGATATCAACGTCATTAAGTATGATGCTATGAGTCCTCCTAAGTTGAATGTGGCATGGGTTGTTATGGCTGGTATTAGTGAGTTTGTTTTGTATCTAGTGTAACCTGCGATAACGCTAAGTACTAGGGCTGTACTTACCATGAGTGCTTGATAGAGTCGTGGTGCTGTTGAGAAGGGTATTAAGTGAAGGAATGAGAAAAGCACTGCCGATATGGTTGTTGAGAACCAAGGATTAACCCCCTTACCTAGCATGTAACCCAGCAATAACCCCCTGAATAGAACTTCCTCACATAGTGGTGCTAATATTAACGCTAACGATATATAGGTGAATGGGTTCTTAGCTACCCCCTGCATTGGTGATTCTAGGTTTTGCCCTTTTAGTACTGTTAATGCAGTATACGCTAGTAAAGTAGAGATAGGTAGTGAAGCGATAAAGACGGTAAATATAGGCTTGAAACCCGCACTACGTAGCCCTAATAAGGCAACATGGTTATCTGTAATAGCCTTAGCAATAGTTAATGATAAAGCCAAGAAAGTAAGTTGGGTAGCAACTACGCCTAACACACCTATCTTACTTACCATCATTACTAATGAACCAGCTATAAGGCCTGGAATAAAAGCTGCAAGGAATAAGGCGACCCCTTTAGCTATAGCAACTAACTTATCACTAAGCATTACATACCACATACTTACCTAATTAACCCATATATTAAACTTTACCCTAAAGATGAACCTCTTGGTCACTACTTAATGACTAGATTAGTTAAATAAAGGATTGGGCCACTTACTATGTAGGGGAAGTCATGTCAGATGTAGATTTCGTTGAGGTTATTATTCTTGTTGATGATTATTCCGGTTATGAGGTTAGGGGCTTAGTTGGTCAACACGGTATTTCAGTTCTTATGAAGGCCGTCGTTGATGGTGAGGTGAGTAAGGTTATTTTCGATGTTGGTCAGGACTTTAGGGTTATCAAGTATAATGTGAGACTCCTTAATGAGAACTTAAATGATGTTGGCGTAGTAGTTCTCTCACATAGGCATTACGACCATACAGGGGGCTTACTAGGGTTGCTTAAGCATATTAAGCATACAGTACCTATAGTCGCCCACCCAGACATTACTAAACCTAACATATATATAGGTGATGGGCAGGTTAAGCTACTTGTTGGGTTACCCTTCAACATATCTGAAGTGGATAAGTACGGTGGTCAGTTACTCCTAACTAAATCAGTACTTGAGGTAGCACCAGGCATCTACTTCCTAGGTGAGATACCTAGAGTAATTAGTTTTGAAGGGGTACCTAAGGGTTTCTACACACTTGATGAGGGTGAATTAGTTAGGGATGAGTTACGTGATGATACCGCGCTAGCCGTGAAGGTACGTGGTTTAGGGCTCGTAGTGATTTCAGGCTGTAGTCATTCCGGTATAGTGAATATAGTAAGGTACACTACTGAAGTACTTAAGGATAAACCCTATGCAGTCATCGGCGGGCTGCATCTCATAGGTGCTGATGAGGAAAGAATCAAGAAGACCATTGATGGTCTTAAGAAGTTAGGTGTTAAGGAGGTTTACGTGGGTCACTGCACAGGCTTAAGGGCTGAGTACGAATTCTTAAGAGCTTACAGAGATAAATTTAAGAAAATCCATAGCGGGTTTAGAACTAGGTTTTATGTTAAGGGTGATTAGTGACCCAGTGTTACCTAACGAATAAGTCAACGCGTATTTTATTCAAAATTAATACCTCAATAGAGATTACTAATTGTAATAATGTTAATTTACCCAATGTAATACCCATAAACCCAGCCTAAATAGGGTGGATAGGTATATTTAGGTCTAATTAACACCCTCATGTGTACTATGAGGTTATTAAGGAATATCTAGTATTACTTTACTAGTGTATCTGTGACACATAGCGCCTTAAGGTGTTTTTATGAGTGACGTACTTAGAGACATATTTGAGAGGAGTGTTCGGTCAAGGATATTTAAAGATAGGAAGGTACTTCTTCCTGATTACGTTCCTGACGAACTACCCCATAGGGAGGAGCAGATTAAGAAGTTGGGGGCTATCTTAGCTCCCGTACTTAGGGGTGAGAGACCCAGTAACGTATTCATTTACGGACTTACAGGGACAGGGAAGACAGCAGTTACTAAGTTCGTTATTAGGAACTTAATGGAGTACGGTAAGAAAATAGGGCTCTTCAGTAAGGTTAGATTCGCATCAGCATACGTTAACTGTAGGCAGGACGACACTACTTACAGGGTGATCTATAGGTCTTCTGAGGAAATAGGGTGTAAACTCCCATTTACAGGACTCTCTACGGCTGAGGCGTATAGGAGGCTTATGAGGTTTATAGATAGGTTAGGTATCATAGTCATAGTTATTCTTGATGAGATAGACTTCCTCGTTAGAAAGCGTGGTGATGAACTACTCTATAGATTGACTAGGGCTAATGATGAGTTACGTAGGGGTAAGATATCTATCGTAGGAATAACGAATAAGATAAACTTCATAGACACACTAGACGCTAGGGTTAGGAGTAGCTTAAGTGAGGAGGAACTTGTTTTCCCACCATATAACGCCATTCAGTTAGAGGATATACTTAGGTCTAGAGCTAAGCTAGCGTTCCATGAGGATGCGATAGATGAGGGGGTCATAAGCTTATGCGCGTCACTAGCTGCTAAGGAGCATGGTGATGCTAGGAAGGCCCTAGACCTACTTAGGGTCGCTAGTGAGATAGCTGAGAGGGAGGGGGCTCCTAAAGTAACCATTAAGCATGTACATATGGCTAGGGCTGAGATAGAGAAGGATAGAGTTACTGAAGTCGTTAAGACTCTCCCATTACACTCTAAGTTTGTTCTACTTGCGATAACCCAGATATATGAAGGAACCACAGGCGAGATCTACAACAGATATAAAGTGCTATGTAGGGCGGCAGGTCTAGACCCGGTGACGCAGAGGAGGGTTAGTGATATTATTAGTGAGTTAGATATGATTGGGTTAGTTAATGCTAAGGTAGTTAGTAGGGGTAGGTACGGTAAGACAAGGATAACCACTTTAAACGTACCTAAACATACCGTATTAACGGTACTGTCTGAGGATATGAGGCTTGCACCACTCATTAAGGGCTATAGGTATAGATGACGGCTACTTCCCACCCCACTTCAAGGGTAGGAAGGGTAGGACTGTAGTTGTTGCTGTCCTCATGGAAAACACTAAATTAGTTGATGCTGAATTAGACCTAGTCTACGTTGATGGTGATGAATGTACAGCTAAAGTAGTAAAGCTAATCAGTAGGTTAGGAGGTAAAGATGGGGCTGATGTAGTACTGCTTGATGGAGTCACGTATGCGGGGTTTAATTACGTAAACCCCTACGTAGTCTTCGAAAAGACAGACATACCTACATTAACCATATTTAGGTACCCCCTAGACCTAAATGAGGTACTTAAGGCTTTAAGAAAGAACTTCACTAATTACGAAAGTAGGTTCGCCATTATAAGGAACGTATACCTAAACTCCATTAAGATAACGTCAAATAAGGGTACCATAGAGGTAACCCCTGTAGGAATTGATGAAGAAAAGGCTTATGAGGTAGTCACATCGCTCCAATACACATCAGCAACACCAGAACCATTAAGAATAGCTGACATAATAGCCTCAGGAATATCAATAACCACCTATAGAGCGCTACGTAAGACCTAGGTACTTAGGTATCTCTCCCCATTATTCTTTAGCGTCTAAATAGCTTAATGGAGATAGTTATCACAATGACTGTAGCTAGTACGTACATTAAATAACTACACACAACGTCTAGCGGTGTCACCGTGATGTATCTAATGATGGCTAGACGACTTAAGGAAGCCATTACCGCCTGAATGAATACAAGAACTAATGAGAGGGCAATAGCCAATACAGCCCTATACTTAGCAATAGGGTATTTCCTATACACAATACCAAAGATTAAGGCAATACCGAAAGCTATATATCCAGCAATAACTATACGGAACGTTAAATTATTATATATGTACTCATAAGTACCGAGAATAACCATCACTACAGCGTTAATCACTATGAGTAATGCGTAAATCACGAAGATAGGAATTAAATACCCCCACCTACCAGACATATATAGCTACCTCCAATAATACATACATATACAGGATATATAAGGGGAGAGGTACTTAACAATTAATTACTCAAGAATTAAGCTGGGTAGGCTGCCTTAATGAGTATTATTGTTGGTGCGGGGGGTGGGATTTGAACCCACGCAGGCCTGCGCCAGCAGGGCCTAAGCCTGCCCCCTTTGACCTGGCTCGGGCACCCCCGCTCGCTATCAATATAATTAAGAAAAGTTATTAAATCTTCTAGCCTATTACCTCGTGTAGGGTAATGCTTGGGGTAGACCTGCTTATTTTACTCGTTGTTTCTGCTTATGTGGCAGTTACTTGTTTTCTGCTTGCTTACGCCATCAATAAGTTTTACGTGCATCTTAAGGGAACTACCTTAGGTCATGTAGCTATGACCTTAGTACTTATATTAGTGGGTTTTGGTGTTGCTGTTACCTACGCAACTACACTCACTTACCCACCAATTCACCGCCTAGCCTCCCCATGGGTACATATAGCCATACTAGTGTTTCTAGGTGCGACAACCACTACCTCACTAATACTCCTACATAAGATAGTACCTAAGCACATACCTCTAGAGGAGATTAAGGAGTATGTTGATTACGTAACTAAGCCTGAGGAAATGGGTTACTTACCTAACATAAACTTCATTAAGGTATTAGCTAGGAAGGTAAAGCAGAAAGAACTAGCTAACTACCTCACCTACATGTTAGGTAGGATAACCGCAGCTAAGCTAAGTCTTAAGTATGAGTACATACATAAGGCTATGGCAGAGCTAATACCTGAGTTAGCTGAGGAGTTCGGGGTTAAGATGACATTTAACCCAGCCACTACATCATTGAGGGTCAGCCTACCACTAAGGAGATTTAACGTAAGGGAATGTGAGTTAGTATGCTTCCACTTCCAGGGTTTTTGGGAGGAGTTCATAAGTAGGTACCTACATAGGTCCCTAATGAAGTCAATACTTGACATAAGCATGAGTAAGGATGAGTACATATGTGAGATACGATTTTAACATGTCAGGAAGCAGTCATCAGGCTTTAGAGAAATCGTGGTTAAGGTCTCTTAAAGAACCTTCATTCCCTCCTCAAAATCTTTAGTTACCGGCCTTAACTCTATACCTAACGCTTTAGCAAGTCTCTTCACGCCTCTATCCATGAAACCGCTAATCATTACTAACTTAGGTCTTACTCCCATTACCTTCTCATATAGCTCACCAATCCTCTTAAGCTCAGCTAAGTCACCTTTACCGACCCTAGACTTAACCTCAATAAGTATGTGCTCCCTATCCCTAACCACTAAATCAACCTCAATGATTGATGAGTACCCATAAACATACCCATCCCTATCCTCATAAACCCACCTACCTACCCTAGCAACACCAAGTGCCTCCTCAATAACGTACTTCATAGACTCCCTAAAAGCATCCTTAGTAATAACACCAAACCTATGAGCAATTACGTTAATAAACCTCTTAAAGTCCCTAAGCTCCTCTTCAACCCTCCCAATTCTTTCCTCAAGCTTCTGCTGCCTTTCCTCAAGCCTAATAAACCTCTCCTCAAGCTTAGCGAACCTCTCCTCCAATCTCTGTTGTCTTTCCTCAAGTCTTTGTTGTCTCTCTTCAAGCCTAACCATCCTCTCCTCTAACCTCTGTTGCCTCTCTTCTAGTTTCTGTTGACGCTCCTCGATTCTGGCTATCCTATCAAGTACCTCTCTAAACCCTAAGTAACCCATTAAGGCATATCTAAACTCCTTATCCTTCTCTAAAGTCTCTAAGATCTTACGTTTTTCAGCAGCGGTAAGTACCAATGCTTAACGCCCCTAAACCTTACTACGTATAACGGACTTATATCACTAACCTATAGGGCAGGTCATTAAGTTTCAGATCTATGGCTATCTTTACCGATCTAAGTGTTTTTAGTTCAGTAAAGGCGTATTTAGTATTGGTGTGTTATGTATGGTTAAGCTTATAGAGTTTGCTATGTGTGGTTCTGAAGGTAAGGAGTGCAATCCCTACGTCTTAACAGCCCATCTTGAAAGGCAGAAATTACTGCTCTTAATAAACTCCAAACCCCTTAGTGCAGGGGATATTGCTAGAGAGTTAGGTATCTCTACAGAGGAAGTCATTAAGCACCTCTATGAACTCGCCAGATGCGGTCTCGTTAAAGAGGTTAATGGTCTTTACAGACCTGCGTTCGCCATATTCACCCTTGGGGATCAGAGAACCCTTCAGCCATTAATGGATGACTTAGCCAATGATATTGTTGAGGTTATTAAGGACAACATGAGGAGAGTACGGGATGTTATTAATGACTTAACCATCGTTAAGAGAGGCATTAAGCCCGATGATTTAGAGTACGTTATTGTAGGGGCGATTACATTAGATTATAGCGGGCTTGACGTACTTTCTGAAGAGGGCCTGCTCCTTAAGTCTAAGAAAATGCCCGGTGGTGGAAACTACGTTTTTACTGGTTTTGAGGTAGGGTTGATAGACCTAAACGAGGCGTGGATGTGGGGTCATAACGGGGTCTTCGGAAAGTACTGGTTTAGCTCTCACGGTAAGCTACCCCCTAGAGGTAGGTTAGCATTTCCCGACCTCGCTTGGTTATGGTACGGCTTAGGTGTAAGCCTCGATAAAGTAACAGCTAAGATGAGTGAGATAGGGGCAATATTAGAAGCCTTAACTTATGGGGACCTCACTTTTAAGGATCTACAAAGTAAGTTAGGTATTAATGAGTTAAGCCTAGCTACCGACCTGTCCCTCCTACTAACGTTATGGTATGTGACCGTATTGAATAGGAAGCTATGGAGGCTCAACATACCAGTATTTACGCCTGAGGATTACGGGAGGGTGAAGACGTTATCGATATCGATACTTAAGGAGATAGCCAGTAGATTTAAGAGCAAATTAAGCATTATTAATGACTACTATAGTAAGACCTCACCCGCAAGGAACGAAATACCTCTTAAAGAAGCATTTAACCAGGTCTACCACATAATCTTTGAGAAAGCTCTTGACAAGTTAATAAAGGATGAAGTGATTAAGGAACCGCCGCTAAGACCTGATGGCGGGAGATACTCGGTATTCATGATAATCCTTAAAGAGGCTAAATCCCCGTTCACTTATTGAAGGTACATTACCTCTTCCTTAGTTGTTCCTAGGCATACATTGGAAAGCTTATATTGGGTCTTTTTATGTGTAGCTACCGGGTAGTTCTATGGAGTTAGTGATTAATCCGTCGCTGACGAACCTAATCAAGGTATTTAATGAGAGTTATAAGGATGATTACCCTGAGGACTTCACTAAGTGGTCCTTAGATTACTTCGAGCTTTACTACATCAAGACCTCCTGGTTTAGGTGGGAATTACTTAATGCCTTAAGTATTAATGACTCTATAGAGGCTTATGTAATACTTGATCCGAGGCTAATTAGTGGGGAGGGTGCTGTATATACTCAGGCATTATGTATTAAGAGAAGGCCGTTTAGATACTGGGCTGCTAACGCGTTGCTAGACTTAATTGAGTTTAAGTCTAGGGAATTAGGTGCTAGAAAGCTCGTTATCCACTTAAGGTATGTGTCACCCTTAAGGCAGTTACTACTTGAGCGTGGCTATTTCGTAACGGATAAGTGGTGTAGGATGAGTGTTAAACTAAATAGGCTTCATCCAGTGTTAAGGGAGGTTAAGGGGTTCACAATTAAACCATATGTAGATGGTGTTGATGATGGGGTATTGATAAGAATACATAATGAGGTATTTAGTGAAGAGGAGGGTTTCATACCTCTTGATGAAGAGAGATTAAGGATAATGAAAAATAGTGAGAGCTGGTCGAGGACAAGAATATACTTCATCCAGACAGAGGAGGGCGATACTGTAGGGCTAGCATCTTACGTAATCAAGAAGGATGGGAAAGTTCTTATTGAAGCTATAGGTATTCGTAAAGGATTTAGGGGTAGGGGTTTAGGTAAGTATTTACTCAATTATGTACTTAATGAGACTAAGGAGTTAGGCTATGATCTAGCCTACCTCTTCGTTACAGCAAGTAATAAACCCGCCATGAACCTCTACATAAGTACCGGGTTTAAGGTAGACTACTTAGGCTTAACCTTAACCAAGGTAGTCACTAACGCCCCGGTGGTCACAGCATCACTTAAACCTTGACTTACGTCTTTCCTCGTAGTGGAGGGCTAGTAAATACATTAGTAAACCCACATACCTTTCACATCTACTCATGAATTCCCTCAACATCTCCATACTTATCCCTAGAGATGTGAAGCCACGTAGTACTGCCTTATCCTCAAGTAGGTCAAGGCTTAAGTTACCTGTTGATGACATGATAGCTAACTTCGCCGTCCATTTACCTACTCCCTTAAACCTCATTAACTCATTAATTGCTTCTGAAGGCTTAAGCTTCTTTACTGACTCTAAGTCATAACCACTAATCACGGCTTCAGAAATACTGACTACGTACTCAGCCTTCTTCATACTTAATCCAAGCATTCTTAACCTTACGGGACTAACATTAGCTAATACATCAGGGTATGGAAAATCATAGAAAACCTTACCACCATACTCGAAACACTCACCGAAGGTGGTTACTACCTTAGATATGACGCTAAGAGCTATCCTTTGAGGCACTTGCTGAGATATTATGGCCTTAATTAAAGCCTCATAGAGTGTAGGCGCTAGTGCGGGTCTTAAACCCTCATACCTTAAAGCTATGTCATAGAGTTCGTCAAAGCCCTCACAACACTTAATGAAGTCTTCGTAATCGAGTTTAACGTTATATATGTGTTCAATGACCTCTTTAACATCCTCAGGGTACCCTCGATAAACCTTTACGGTGATTATAGGATCGTAAGGCTCCCCATTAACGCAAACCTCAAAGACCTTACTCTGAAAAACCCTACGACAACACCCATTCTCATAAAGGCATGGCGTAGGCTTATTAGGTAGTGTGAATGCGGCAATATGAGTGGTTATCTTGTAAGGTGGTTTAGGTCTAAGCGTAAACATCTGAATGCGCATGCCACAGCACCTGTAGGTATGGTTAAGCTTTTTACATCATCAGAGATAATTATTAGTGCTGTATTAAAATTATATTAAACATAGTCATCTCTAACCCCATTTACTTCGTTAATTAATAATCCCACCCTAAAGTATTTACCCATATACATGCGTAGTTCTCATCTAAGGCTTCATGCTGTAATTAAGGTTCCTTAGGAAATGTAGGAAGGCTAAGGTCTGTATCTCCTCAATGCTAGTCAATAATAAGCTCGGTCAGTCTAAAGTCTCTGAATGAATTATTACCCTTAGCCTGGTATGTTAGTGTTAGTCAATGACGGTGAGCTATAAGATGAAGTACTGAAATACGTAAAGGTATTAATTAATTAAGGGAGGTCGTACAAGCATGGAAGTTAATTACTCGCTTAGTCGTAGCTATGTTAATGAAGTACCTGATACAGAGTTAATTGAGTATGCGGCACTCATCCCTGAGGGACCTATACTCGATATAGGTGTCGGTAATGGGAGGAACGCGTTCTTCCTTGCTCAGATGGGTTTTCATGTTTTAGGTGTAGATATCTCTGAGGAGGTAGTTAATGAGTGCAATAGGAGAGCACAGGAACTTAAGCTCCCAGTAAGGGCTATATATTCAAATATTATGGACTTTAAGATAGATGAGAACACTTACGCCTGCATAATATGCTCTTATGTCCTACCATTCCTAAAACGCAGTGACGCCCTCCGCCTCATAGAGAGAATTAAACATGGATTGCTGCCTCAAGGAATAGCACTCATAAAGACCTTCACAACTAGAGACCCAGGCTACATTAGGTTAAAGAAGAAAGGCCTCTCTGAGGTCGAGAAAAATACCTTCTACAGCCCTAAGCTCCGTTCATACTTCTTCTACGTAGAGCCAGGCGAGCTTAAGGAACTATTCACGGACTTCAAGTTAATTAGTTACGCCGAGGGCTACAGCTTAGACATAACACATGATGAACCACACTACCACGGATGGGCAAGCGTACTAGCACAAAAACCGGGGAAATAACTATCATAACCTAACTTAATTAGAATGTATAAGTTCTAGGGCATCGAGTAAATAATGGCGAATATAAGGTAAAAATAGTTGTTGATGCTGCGCTCATTCCTCATATATGTAAAGAATGCTAGTAACCGGAACTAAAACCTCTTTTAACTTCTTCCCGTTCACTTCCGCATCTACGACTTTATACCAGAGTAGGTTGATTAAAGTTACAGAAAGCGGTGGTGCTCTTAATACACCCATTATGAGTGCCTTCGCCTTACCGACCACGCATTCAAGGCTCCTACCGTGAATAACCTCACCATTGATAAGGACTACATTTACCGCCAACTTACATACCCCACTAAATAATGTGTAATAGTAGTAATAGTAGTACATATCGAACGAGCCATAATACGGCTTAATCATGGGATCTCTTAGGTATAGGTCTAAACTATTAGGAGTAAGTTATGTAGGTTTCCTTTATACATCCCCATGAGACCCCAGAATGATACATATGATATTAGGTTATACGTTACTGTTCCTGCTACTCCTATCGTATGTGCGGTAATGAAGGTTAATTTAAATGTGTGTTAGCACTTCTTTTAAGTAGGTGTTGAGTTAAGTGGGTGTATTTAGGGTTAAGGCTAAGGTTTGGAACCCGCGGGATAGGGATAAGGCTGTTGTTGTGGAGTTATTAGTGGATACTGGTGCCACGTATACGGTGCTGCCAACCAGTCTTCTAAAGAGTCTTAATGTGGAACCTATCCGCATGGTTAAGCTTAGACTCGCTGATAATAGGGTTATTGAGAGACCTTTAGGTGAGGTCGGTATTGAAATCATCGATCGCTACGTTAGTGCCACACCAGTAGTCTTCGGCGAGGAAGGTGTATATCTATTAGGTGCAGTAACCATGGGGCAACTAGGACTCGCACCAGACCCCATAGAAAAGAAACTTAAACCAGTAGAGGCACTATTAATGAAGCTACTTTATCTGGGTATTTAAGGATAGTATGCTTAAGACATCAACAAACCTATATTAATGAATTGATTAGCTTTATGAGTGCTATCGTTACTGCTATCGCTATGCCCGTACTCTCTAGCTTTCTCCTCTATAGCTCTCTGAATACCTCTGAAAGATGTCTGGAAAATCCTATGACGTAACTGCTTATCCTTTACCCTCTTAATCATGTTCTGAGCAGGTTTCTTGCCCAGCTTCTCAAGAACAATAGCATACCGCTTCTCATAAGCAGTCATGACAATTATATTTGCAAGTTTCCACCTAAAACCCTGTTTCTTCATCTCCTCCTTAAGCCACTATCGGGGGTATCGGAGCAGTCAGAAACATTGCAATAACATTCAGGTCTACCCTAAGCCATGCTAGCAGAAACTCCGTGAAGGCGTATGACATACCGTAAGCCATGAACAGTAAATAGAGCGATAGAAGCAGTACGAATATACATGAAATTCCTATAGCGTTAAGTAACGCCGAGTCCATGGAGGCCTCAGATTCATCCCGCATTTTACGGAAGGCAGCCTTCCACGCTATACACATGGCGAGGTTTAAACCGTACGCTAAAAATATGAAGGCAACTATCGCTTCAAACGATCCTAACCACTCGTACAAACCATACACCAATGCCGCATTAAACAGATAAAAACATATACAATCATATAAACCTTGCTACGGCTTTACCTCTAAGCTAAAGAACATAAACATTTGTAAACAGGTACTTAGATCTTGGTTTAATTAATTAAAACACGAAAATTATATATTCCCTAAATAAGTTCCTCAACTGGTGGTAAGGTGGTTCTTTACAGTAAAAGAATTTATTTATTGATCACGGTTGCCATGTTAATTATTCTCGTAACATCGCTATTTCTACCTAAGATAATAATTAATAATTATAAATACTCTTCACCCGTCATTTCCCTCGTTAAGGAAGTTGATGGGAACCCATCACTTTATATCAATGGCAAAAAAGCACCATTACTAGGTTTAAGAACCACCTCAGATCCTTATGAAGGTGAGGAAAAATTCTTTAAGGTGTTAAGGTACATTGATTTAGCTGCAAAATATAATTATACTTTTGTTGAAGTCACAATCAATTGGTTTACTATTGATAGGAGCTTTAGAGAAGGTATTCAGATTGATAGATTGCCTACTCCCGATGAGGTTAAAGACATGATAGATTGGTCAAGACTAGATTTTATTTTTGATTATGCCGCTAAGAAGGGGGTCTACATTATAGTGTTCTTTTGGTATAAACTTCCGCCTAAATGGTGGTTTAATATCGTGAAGAATTATTCAGCTTACCTTCAGACAAACCAATTGGGAGAGAAAGTATTAATGATGAGTTTTAATAACTCGCTATTTCTTAAGTACGTTAAGGAAGTGATTAAAGCTATAATAGAGAGGTATAGGGATCACCCGGCCTATTTAGGCTTTAATCTTCAGTTCGGATACACAAACGAGAATAACTACCCCGGAGAACCTCAGCGGAAGGGTGAGTGGTTTGATTATTCAGAGTTTGCTAAGAGACGATTCAGAACGTGGTTAATGAGGAAGTACAAGAGTATAGATCAATTAAATAAAGCTTGGAATACCTCCTATAAGAATTTTGATGAAGTAACACCCCCAATGCCTCTCCCGCCAATATCCGATGTAGAGGAAATGATAAAGTGGATAAACTCCCCTGGTGATACTCGAGTATCTTTTTATGACTGGCAGATGTTCAGGCTTGAGGCTAAGAGAAGTGAGAGAATTGAATTATTCAAATTCATAAAGTCTATTGATCCTAACCACATAGTCATAGGGCCAGCAAGCATAAGCTTAGGACTAAGGTATTCTAATTCCCTCCCAATTGATTTTTACGATGATGAATCACTCAAATATGTAGATATAGTCCATTTTTGCCCTGGAGTGGTTAAGCCTTGGACATCTATCCATAAGGCTGGAGAATACGCATTCATAAAATATTTCGAGCTAAAGGGAAAAGCCGTTTTCATTAAATGGGAAGGGAGGAGGTATATAACACCATATGAGGTTAAGCCCTTAAAGGAGAGGGCTTTATTTGCCAAGAGGTACGGGGCTGGGGGAGTATTATGGGAGGGTGGCGTAAGGGACTATCCAGAATTTTCAGAAGATCAAATCAAGGCTTTCGCGGAAGCATACCTATCTATGCCGGAGGGTCACGTAGAGAGAGCCCCGGTAGCAATCATAGTGGATCCCATCATGTCAGTATTTGACTATAGAAGTGGTGTTGGGGGCTTATCAAAACTATCTAGATTGAAAATGATGGATAGTGCTCTAATCATGGCTATACTATGGGATGCAAGGTTAGACTTCGATCTAATAACGGTTGAGGACATTATTAAAAACCCTGAAATACTTAATGGCTACAAGCTAGTAATCATATCGAATGTTTTCCGTGTAGATGATAAGTTTATTGATATTGTCATAAAAAGAACTAAAGGTGTTATCTTAGTCCAAGGTAGAGCAGCGCTATATGATCAGTTAGGTAAGAAGAATCTAACATTGCTTAAGAGGCTCCTCGGCATAAATGGTAGTATAGTAGAGATAAATATCTCAAATTACAATTGGTCATTCCTAGACTGTAAAAATAGCTGTACATTTAAGAATGAATTATACTACGTACCTATTTTCAACTATAGCGAGGAGGGGTACCGTATTCTTGCAACGGTTACATCAAACCAGAATATAGCTGTTGTAGGCTGTAAGAAAAATATCTGCTTTTGGTTTGGGGGAATGGGGGTGTATTACTTTGACCGTAATTGCAAAAGTAAAATTATATCGTTCTTAAAGAATCTACTACAACAAACAATCTCTTGGTGAACTAAATAAAGCATAATAAGAATGATAACGGCATTAAGGCGCTTATAACGATGTAGTACATGGGGTAATTGTAGTGAATGATTTGCTTAAAAGAATAATGGTTGATCCTAGGATTGTGGTTGGGGAGTCAGTGATTAAAGGTATGAGGATCGCCGTTGATACTATACTTGAACTCCTAGCCGCTGGTATGAAGCCCAAAGAGATAGCTGAGGATCATTATACAAGCCTAGAGGATATCCGGGCAACACCACTTTATGCAACTAAAGATCTTAGTAGAGAGGAAGCAGCTTCCAAGGTGTAAAAGAGTGGTGAGGAAACTTGAGTAAATTACCGGGAGTTCCAAGGTTAGTAATCAATGGGCACGTGTGCGTGACATCCCCTGATCTGAGGGAGCGAGGGATAGTGGCGTACAACCCCTTTGATTGTCGGCAAAGAAAAGCTGCTAGGGTTCTGAAAAATACTTCATAAAGTAGTCAAACCCCCTCTTCTGTTATTCCCCAGCTTCGAACGGGAGAGTACCATTGCTTCAGAAGATACGATCGAGCTACTGAGAAACATGGCGATAGCCTCTCTGCTCTTCCACCACGCAGCAGAAGTTTGTGAAATGGAGGGTTCCGCTTACTACGATAGACCAAACTTCTTCGAAAACCTTGATCTAAGGTCTCCTGAGCTGCTCCGCGAGGGAATAAAGTCTGTTGCGACCATGCAAGAGACGAAAGATCCCCTTGCACCCAGCTTTGATGTTGTAAAAAGTTCGTAGACGAAGTAGTGGTACCTGTCCTCAGAAAAACGCATCCCGTTATCGAATGATTCATGGATAGAGAGGCGTCAGAGGATGAGCTAAGGCGGGCCTTTGAAAGCGCTGTAAAAGAAATACACAGCGATGTCTGGCAACATCCTGCTCTCTGGGAGATGGTAGAAGAGTTTGTAAAAAACTGCAATCCAG
>Ga0190312_1000017_pt1 | contig 95814 bp, 113 predicted proteins | sample 487007910_MG_FD_165046 | JGI IMG/M metagenome (GOLD analysis project Ga0190312, IMG submission 165046) | Hydrothermal vent sediment bacterial communities from Southern Trench, Guaymas Basin, Mexico - 4870-07-9-10_MG | ecosystem: Environmental > Aquatic > Marine > Hydrothermal vents > Sediment ... | reverse complement strand
TATAGTACTCCAGAATGTCAAGGTCTTCTTTATCTAAGTTCATTTCATAATATTTTCTCTTTGCCCAAATTTAAGGATAGTGCTTAATTTTCTCCAGAAAAATTTAAATGCATTAATAAATATATCCAGATTATCTATCGAGGCCCTTAGATAAACGAAGTACTATGCATTCTAGTCGTTAATATTGCCTTGTATCATGTTCAACGAAACATCGATTGGACAAAAAGGTAATAAGTACACTGTATAGAGAGATATGGAGATAATGAGAATAAACATACTCTATGTAGTAGCTGGAGTAATAGGTATTATCGGCTCAGCACTCTGCCTTATTTCAACGCTTCTATCACTAATAGGCGTTTTAACGAAAATAGGGTCATTTTCACTAGCCTACATCAATGTAGAGCTACTTGTCTATGACTTAATAATGCTCATTCTCAGTATAGTTAGCTTAAAGGCCTCCAATAGTTTACGCGTAGGAGGCTACGCTGTAAGAGACAACAGTGTAATACTCATAATCATGGGCGCGGTAATGATGTTCCTTAAAGGCGGCACTGGAGCATTTCTAGTGCTCCTAGGAGGTATTTTAGGGCTAATAGCTTACCTTATCTCGGAAATAGTCTAAAGTTACCTCGATATTTTCTAAGTAATATCTCGTTTTCTCGCTATTTGCCTCTAATATATTGACTGACAGGAATTACTGAGAATATGAAGTACTCTATATACTTCACACCTAAATCTCTTAGGCAGATAGAAAAACTAGACTATTATACTCAGCAAAAAATACTATATACTCTAAGCAAAGCTTCGCTAAGAGAAGAAACACGGTGTGAAGAAGTCATAGCTGGTTTCCGAGTAAACTATTATCTTGATAAAAAGAGGAGGAATTTAACAGTATTCAACTTGCAAACAGGTATATGAAATTATCTTAAGAGCCTCTCTTTAATTATGTTTATCCAGTCCTTAATATCTTCGACTAAAGCATTTCGGTCTTCAGGATCTTTTATAGGCTCATAGAGCTTATAATACTTGTTTAAAAACTGTATCCAGTCACTAATGTGTTTCCGTATATCACCGAATTCTTCTTCATCTAAGGTCTCTAAGAGTCCTTTAAGATTCTCTAAAATTACGTAAACATTTTTGTTTTCTAAGCAAGAATAGTATGCTGCTTGAATATATCTTCCAGCTTCAAAAGCCTCTATTGGGTCCATAGAGTCACCATTATGCCACTTCTCCTACAAGACTTCTAATTGTCGGAGATGTTATGCCAGCCGCAATAAACATTACTTTAGGATACTCTACTCTCTCGTCTAGTCTTAGTCCCCAGAATACTCTCTCTATACCATACCTCTCTGTAATTATTCTAGGTCCTTCACTAGCTTCTTCTAATGTTGTTTTAGGTGAAGAAACTACGTAGAGAAGAGCTGCTTCCGCGTCTTTTAGCTCAGCGTCTAGCAACCTGTTTTTAATAGCATTTTCAGTAGCTACATTTACTTTAAGTCCAACTCCGTGCCCTACAACTCCTAAGCCCATGTCTCTTACAGCTGTAACGAAGTCGGCGTAACCTATGCTGACTATGCTCGGCTTGGTTATTAACTCTATTAGCGACTTTAGAGTATTGACAAGAATAGAGTCCATGAACTTAAAAGCGAACTGAACGGGAATGCCGCCTATTTTCTTCAAGAGTAGATCGTTTAAGTTAACTATAGTTAAGTCAGCCTGCTGTAGAATTCCATAAAGACCCAGCCTAGCGTTCTCTATGCGGTTCACTCCCTCGAAGGCAAAAGGGAAAGTTACTAGTGCTATTCTTAGTGCGTCTGGGAATCTGTTTCTTATTTCTTCTAGTAGTACTGGTATTCCTCCGCTTGCTGTACCACCACCAAGACCACCAGTAACAATGACTACATTAGGAACCCCAATTGAGTTAATTATGCGGCTTACATCGTCTCTCATTGCTGCTTCTCCTAGACTTGGGTTTCCTCCTGTTCCATGTCCTCTTGTTATTGTTTGCCCAATTAATATTTTATTAGGTACTTTAACTGACTGTAAGTGAACAGCCTCAGTATGAACAGCAACAGCTAAAACATCTTCAGTAGCACCAACCTCATACAACCTATTCAAAGTATTACAACCACAACCACCAACACCGACAACAACTATGTTTATTCTCTCCCCCATTGTTTCACCCCTCAATGAATTTTGTTACCATATCAGATTTAACATTTGTTGCTATAAACCCTACTTTCGGAGACTGTACTGCCCAAGTTGGCTTGAATCCGAAATACGCGTTTACCACATTGTATTTGCTTGTTATTGTTCCTTGAATATCGAAGATATCTGATGTGCTTAAAGCAGTCTCAGTGCTTTCTACAACTACTATTGCTCCTCTGGCATCTTTAAAGTTTAGTTCACAGTAGGGGCTCTCACAGGCCTTGATAAAGGCTTCTCTTACATTAAGTCCTTCGCCTAGCCCTATAAAGCCTAGACCTGACTTAACGGCTATTGACTTGAATACATTGAAGTCTACGTTCATTAGTCCAGGTATAGGTGTAATTTGATCCAGTGCTTTCAGTACGTAGATAGCATTTGCTATAAGTTTGTCTAAAGTACGGTATGCTCTAGGTAGAGCCATAGTTGGGTGCTTTTCTTTGAGTTTATCGTTAAAGTGTACTATAGTCATATCCGATGATTCTATTATTTGAGGTAGAGCAGTTTTAGCATTGTTTATTCTTGGAAGAGCTTCTGTTCTGAAAGGTATAGTTACAAAAGATACTACTAGTGTATCTAACTGACTCTTAATGTTTTCTACTAGAACAGGGTGTCCTCCGCTACCTGTTCCTCCACCTAAGCCAGAGATTACAACTACTAGCTCAGAGCCTTCAATTCTCTCAACAATTTTTGGAACTAAGTTTTCGACAGCTTTTCTGCCAAGCTCCATTGAGCCCGCAGTAGATCTTCCTTCACCTACCTGCAGGACATACTTAGCTTTAGCCGTTTTAAGAGCTAGGGAATCGGTATCTACAGCTATTGTTGTCAGATCTTTTATATCTAGTGCAATATTGTTAAGGGCGTTTAGTCCTCTACCGCCTACACCTATTACTGATATCTTCATACTATCTCGCCTCCAGGAATTGTTCTACTAAGGGGGATTTAACACTTGCCACTAATAACATTACTTGCGGATTGTGCACCCTCCAATTATACCTGACGCCCCAATACACAGTGCCTATACCGTATTTTTCACTGAGTATTCTTGGGACTTCCTCAATTTCTCTAAGGGAAAGCATGCTTCTAGTGCCTTCAGCGTAAACTACAGCTCCCCTAGCACCACTTAAGTCTGCTTCACAGTAGTTTTTAGCTAGAGCTTCTTCAAATGCGTCAATAAAGCGCAGGCCAGAGCCTATGCCAACAAAGCCGAGTCCACTTTCTCTCGTTAATCTCTCGATGTTAGAGAAGTCTATATTAACTAAACCTGGCTCAGGTTTGAGTCCCTGCAGCTTAGTTAATCCATTAATTAAATCTACTAGGTGTTTATCCATTTCTCTAAATGCCTGTTGAATGCTATATGCGCCTACTTTTTCCTTAAGAATATCATTAAAGTTAACTAAAGTCATATCAGCTAAATCGAGTAACTCGGATAGAGCCATTTGAGCATTCTGGATACGTTCAATACCTTCTGAAGAGAAGGGTATTGTTACTACTGCCCAGACAAGTCTATTCTTCATGTTTTCTTTTATGTATTCTGCTAGTGCTAGTATTCCTCCTGTTCCTGTACCGCCGCCGAGACCAGCAGTAAGAATATACAGCTCAGCATCCTTGACTGGGGCAAGGACTTTGTCTACTTCGCGGCTCATTATCTCTCTACCAAGAGCAGGACTACCAGCACTACCACGACCACGAGTAACAGTCTCACCAATCAATACACGGTACTTAGCTCTAGTCACACTTAAGGCTGCTGCGTCAGTATTTACAGCAACTGTAGGTACTTGTATTCCAGCATTAGTTAAGTTAGTTATGGTGTTACATCCACATCCTCCTATACCGATTATGGCCATTTTTAAAATTGCTCTCCTTGCTAATGTTTCGGCAAGTGTTCTGTCTTCAATAAATCTCCTCGACACGTATATTACCTTGAAATAACTTTAAAAACTTTGCCGTTAATCTTATGTGCACTTGGAATCTCTTAAAAATAGCCGAAGTATGTTTTATAGTCTTGAAATAACTTCGAAATTTTCTTCGGGAGTATTACTGAATGAAAAGAAATATAGTCCCTTGGGATTGATCTTGAGAGCTTCTTTAATCGCGTCGAGTAGTCTCCTCGGAGGATTATACACTATGCTTGGATCATATCCTGAGTAAAGACCTACATATATTCTGGAGGGGTCGATGTATTCTGCCACCTTTAGAGCTTCTCTTGAAGCTATTTCAGGTGGAAGACCATAGTACTCGAAGTCTTTAACGCTACTAGGCTTATTTACTCCAAGCAAATGCGATATTGTCTCAAGTAGTAGATCTTCGTACTCCCATCCTACTCGGTCTAGTATTGACTTAATGTACTTCGTCTCCCAGGCACCCATTCTAGCAGTATATATCATAGGCTTAACTGTATCCAAGACTTCTCTGAGGAGAGAGTAGTCTTGTCCCACCTGCCAGGAGAGAGTAGGATAGAAGAGGTCTGCACTCAAAGCGACGCCGCTTTTTTCGACACTTTCCTTAATGAAAGCTATGAGTTCTTTTACGCTTTCTGCTCTGAAGCGAAGCCAGTCTGCTACTTCAGGATGCTCTAAGTAAAATCTGTTTAAGTCTCCAGTGCTGCCGAGGAACATTTTTAGATACTTTAAGTTTTCGTGGCTAGTTTCAGATATTGTTTTAAACATTTCGATAATTTTTTCGAAAGATGTCCAATCTAATCCTTTTTCTACTGCTTTTTCTCTGCAGAAATTACAGTAGCAGTGACGCCCTATTAGCAGGTGTGTTGGCAGAAGAAATCCTTCGCGGCTACGCTTAAACCTAATGTAGTCTAACTCAACTTCATCTACCTCATATTCGTAGGCAATATTTTCGGCTAGTCCTCTGAGGTACTTTTGGACATCAGGATTGTTTGGGCACAAGGCTCTGGGGTGCGGGCTTCCTCTAAAGTCTATTAATCTGCATTCAGGGTTCTTTTCTGCATGAAGAGGGTCTACTACACAGACCATAGTGGCAGTAAGCTTTAATCCATATTCTCTTGAAGCCTCGACACACTCCGCTAAAAGATCTCTTTTACAGCCTTTTACGGGCTTAAGTTTAGTTTCGGTAAAATACTTGTCTTTAGGCTTGAAAAACACTTTACCTTCAGCTACTACGAATATAGATGCTCTCGAAACATTGTATTTAGCTAGTTTCTCGAAGACCTTATCGGCGGTTTTCTCGTAAATATCTCTCCAGCTTACCCAGAACCCTACTTCAACCACATTTTAAATTTGCTGTCACAGAAATAAACTTAAGTCTTTTTACAGTAGGCACAAATATCTTTTAATGGACATTCGCTGCACTTAGGTTTTCTTGGCTTGCAGTATTTTCTTCCGACTAAAATTAGCCTTACGTGGGCTTCCTTGTAGTCTTTGGGGTCGAAGACTTCTAGTAAGGCTTGTCTAACCGGCTCGTAGCCCTGTTTACTGCTTAAACCTAAGCGTACTGCGACTCTCATAGCGTGGGTGTCGACAGCTATAGTTGGCTTATCCATTAGCTGCAGGAGAAGATCTGCGGTCTTGAGTCCGACTCCTTTAAAGCTAGTTAGATACCGTCTAGCTTCTTCTAGGCTCATTTCTTTCAGTTTTTTCAAATCGAGTCTATTTTCTAAGACAGCTTCAGCAAGCTGCTTTATTACATATGCTTTCTGACGATAAAGCCCCGCAGGCTTAATTGCTTCCTCGATGTCTTCTAGCTTAGTAGACGCTATTTTCTCTGGTATAACGCCTATTTTCTTCTCGAGATTATCGTATGCTTTTATAGAATTTTTATCACTTGTATTCTGTGAAAGAACTATTGAAACTAGGAGCTTAAAGAGGTCTCGGCCGTAGTTTTCTTCAACCCAGAAAACAATAAAATCTCTGCTAGTATACTTCAGGTACTTTGTTTTCTCGAGAATAAGGCTTCCTAGCTTACTCACATAGAGTCTAAAAAAAGATAGCTTAACTACTTAACGTTAAACAAGCTTTACTCGAGAGGTCTTTTAATCACGAATGGTTTCCATCCAAGTTTTTCTCTAAACCTATTTATAGCCTCGATAGCTTTCAATTTGCTTTCCTTATCCATTTTTCTTGTTCTCAGTACTGCTAGAAACAGTATGTATGTACGCCTGTGAATAGTGCCTCGTGAAATACCGTGCTGCAGATCTTCTTCAAGTTGCTTAAGTATATCCTCTACTTCTTTTAAATCGCTTAGTCCCTTTTTCCCTATATCAGCTACCTGTGTACCTAAATATAATGGGTGGCCTTTAGGAACTACCATGTATTTTCCTTTTTCATAAGTGACTCTACCTTTGACCAGGATATCGTATAGCTCGAAGTTTCCTCTCCATTCAGGATTTCTTTTCTCGAGTTCTCTAAGCACGAGTTCTCTTATCTCATCTGTAGTCATTCCATCGCGAACCTTTTTCTCTATTTCTCCTGCGATTTCTCTGGCTACTTCTAGTGGTGCTCCAGCTTTATAGCAACTCACAACGATTTTCTCTTTAAGAAAATCTTCTTCGAGACCATTTCTTTTAACTATTTTAACCATAGTTTAGTATGTAATATGTATTAATTATTTTTAACGTTCACTGTTTTTTCGAGTTGACAAAAATATTTTTCTTTATGCTAAAGAAAATGCTAACTGCTTTTTAGCCATCGAGACTTTAAAGAGGGCTAAGCCTATGTGCTCAATGAAAAGAGAGTCTCTGTATACGTCTGCTTTACTCAGAACTTCACATGCTTCTTGTAGAAGCTTATTAACATGAAATATTATTGAGCGGCTTCCGCCTATTCTTTCCACTAAGTCTGCAAGAGTTTTTGTTTCTTCAATCTTATCCCATGCACGAGAGTACAGTAATAAGTAGTGATTGCTCCCAGCGTACTTTGGGACTTCCATAATAACTTTAATTGAAGGGGGTACTTTGAAGAAGTAGTCTTTGAAAATAGTAAATCTTCCCGCTTCTCTTAGTGTTCTCAGTAGTTCTGGAATTTTCTTAAAGTGATTCCATTTAGATTCCTCGATAACGGTAATTAAAATAGAGTTTTCATCTACAGTTCGCGCCTTCTCTTTATATTTCTTTAAAAGCTCTTCTTTACTAATATTTTGTTTTAGATACATTAGTAAATAGTAGCATAAGCCAGTATTTAAGTTGACTGCTGGAAGACTGTCTCCGAGAACGTTTTCTACTTCAAAAACTTTCGTCGTAATTTCATGGTCTCTCCAGAGAACTAGGTACGTGTAGTCTTTTTCTCTTAGAGCAGAGAGTATCAGAGGGTTCCACGAATTATTTGGAAGATAAAAACCTTGAGGATGGACATTAAATGCCTTTACTACTGTATCTCGATTGACTGCTAAGAGAGATTCTAGAGCGTAGGGTGATAAAGCCTCTATATTTAGAGGAGAGGAAAAGGTAGTAACTATTTCGATAAAACTTGAAGCAGCCAAGTCTTCTAGTAGGTCTACAAGTCTACTTCTCTCTTTCACTAGGAAGTCAATAGTGTACTTAGTTACAGCAACGTTTACAGGTATTTCAAGAGAATAAAGCTCTTCGAGAGCATCTTCAAGAGCTCTTGCAGCATAATAGCGCGCAGGTTCAGGAAGGCTTAGTAGATCAAAATATAGTATTTGAGCTAAATATATCACAAGTACTTTTACTCAAGCAGTGATATATAATCTTCTTTACTTGGCTTCACCAATATATTTCCTTAATATCTACAGGTCTCTGTTCTTTACTCGACTTGTAGGCAGCTTCAGTAAGCGCTATTACTTGAAGAAAATCTTCTGCAGGCGATTTATTTTCCTCTAAGCCCAAGACACAATTAACGAAATTGTCATCAGGTGAACTGCCTTCAATAAGCCAGCTTCGAGTGTTAAACACTATTCTGTTGCCGTTTTCGTCAATAAACATCGTTTTGCCGTTTTCTATCCTCACAGCCGATCCTGTCTCCCCATAAAAGGTTTCGATTTCGTACATGCCGGGAGGGCTATTTCCACAAATATTTAAGCTAGCTAAAACTCCGTCCTCGAGCTCTACAGTTACCAAGGCATATAAATCGACTTCAAAGTCTCCGCAGTCTACTTGCGCGTAGACTTTCTCAGGCTTTTTACCGGTAATCCAGAGAAGTATGTCTACTACATGGCTTCCTGAATCAAAGAACATACCTCCGTAGCCAAGTTTCTTCGATGCTCTCCAAGTACCTTTAGCTATGCTCTTCCAATTCTGGTCAAGGCATATTGTGACGAACTTAAGTCTACCTAGTTTTTCTCGAACAAGGTCTTTTGCTTTAATAAAGTTCTCAATAAATCTCCTCTGATAAGACACCAATACAACTAAATCTTTTCTCTTAGATACCTCTACGATGTCTTTTGCCTCTTTTACAGTACAGCATAAAGGCTTCTCTGACAGTACATGAAGTCCTCTCTTTAGTGCATACATTATCTGAGGATAGTGTAAGGTGTGAGGAGTGAAAATACAGACGGCGTCTAATCCTGCTTCATCGATCATTTGCTTATAGTCGCTATACAGCATATTCTTTGAGCGAGATGTATAGCCGTAGATTTCACTGTAAAGTGCTTTAGCTTTATCTAAAACTACGTCGCAGAAACCGGCGATCTCTACATGAGGGTTTCTTCGGAGTCTTAAAGCATGGCCCCAGCTTATGCCGCCACACCCTATTATTCCTATTTTTATTTTCCTCATTCTACCATTAATGCACTTCTGTTTCCGAGAATAAATAACTACCAGCTATAGCTAAACTCTATTAATATTTTTCGCGAACAATTTATGTGAAGCCTGTCGAGTTAGCCGTAATAGTTGCAATAATACTTGCTCTACTCTTTATTATAGCGATTCTCGCTTTAATTATTTTAGAGAAAGAAAAGAAAAGAGAAAAGGCAGATTTCACAGAAATCATCAAGGCTAACAGCAGACTTGAGAAGCTTAAAGTATATTTCATGGGATGGGTCGTTGAATACGATTCTAAAAGCAAGGATAATTTTTACCGTTATCACGATAAGTTTACATGGGTTTCGCCAACGTGGTATGTTTTTGGCGAGAACTTAAAGCTAATAGAGAAAGTCTACGATGAAGAGTTTGTGTCGAATTGTAGGAAATGGTGTGTTAAAATACTGCCTTTAATAGCGAATAAAGATTTTAGTCGAGAAATAGTCCATAAAATTCTCTCTGATCCTGAGGTTCGGGAAAAAGCAGTAAATCAGATAGTTGAGATGGTGTTGAGTAGGGGATATGACGGTGTCAACATAGATTTTGAAAATATACCTCCCGAAGACAGAGAAAATCTTACACTTTTCATGAAGCTTCTCCACGAGAAACTACATCCGCTAGGAAAGCTTGTCACAATAGATGTACCGGCTAAAACTCAGCCCACGTATTCTGGCTGGAGCGGAGCATATGACTACAAAGCGCTAGCAAACTACAGCGACTTAGTAATTATTATGATATATGATTATCATTGGGCGGGCGGAAGTCCGGGCCCTATTTCGCCGCTAGATTGGTTCAATGATGTACTTGATTATGCTCTTCAGACTATTCCTCGCGAAAAAATAGTGGCAGGTATACCCTTCTATGGATATGACTGGCCTGAAGGAGGTAGGGGAAGAGGAGTAACTTATGCTATGGCTATTCGAATAGCTAATGAGAGCAAGGCATATGTGCACTTTGATTCAGAGAAAGGAGAAGCCTATTTCACTTACTATAAAGACAACATAAAGCACTATGTGTGGTTCCAGATCGCTAAAAGCACTGAGCTTAGAGTTAAAGCGGCTTTAAGTAAGGGTATAGATAAAGTAGCTGCGTGGAGAATAGGTCAAGAAGACCCGCTTACTTGGAACGTCATAGATAAGCCCTAAAGTCTTAGACTATATATAGTTTAAGAGAGCGTTTTCTTTATGAGCACAGTTTACCTGTTAAGCTACATTATTAAGGAATTTAAAGCTGAGTACAGTCCTGTAGCAAGGCTTAGAGAATTAATGTATAGAGCCGGTATAAGAGATGTTATCAGCGAAGGAGATACTGTAGCTATAAAAACCCACTTTGGCTCGCCCGGCGGATTTCGTATAGTTAGACCAATTTTCTTGAAGAAAATAGTCGAGGTAGTTAAAGAACTAGGCGGTAAGCCTTTTGTAACTGATACATGTAGGCCTCCTGCACTAGACTACTTGGAGATAGCCAACGCTGAGGGAATAAATCACTTGTCTGTAGGAGCTCCTGTCATTATAGCTGATGGACTCAAAGGAAACGACTACAGGTTAGTGAAAATCAACGGTGAAGTACTGAAGGAAGTAGAAGTAGCTTCAGCTATCTATGAGGCTGATGCAATGATCGTAGTTTCGCACGCTAAGGGCCACCGTATGGCGGGCTTTGGTGGCGCACTTAAGAACTTAGCTATGGGATGTACTGCCAAGCCCGGGAAGAGGAGAATACACGATGTTCTGGGGGGAGAGCCGCCAGTCTGGCGCGAAGAGAAGTGCACTAGGTGTGGCGCATGTGTTTCAGCATGTGACCACAAGGCTATAGCGCTTGTAGACGGAAAAATAGTCATTGACGAAGAGAAGTGTGTCAGGTGCTACAGATGTGTATGGGTTTGTCCGAACAGAGCTCTAGTATGGGATAGGAGAGGAGTAGAGAGATTTCTTAAAGCTATAGCTGAAGCGGCAGCGGCTGTAATAAGTACATTTAAGGAGGGGAAGATACTTTACTTGAATTTTGTCTGCGATGTAACAGTAGCCTGTGACTGTACGCCTTGGTCTACGAACCCTCTAGTACCAGACATAGGTATACTCTCGTCGAAAGATGCAGTAGCCATAGACACTGCTTCACTAGACTTAATCAATAAGGCTGAAGGTATTCCAGGGCAAACGCTGCCAGGGAAAGTAGAAGTACTGCCAGCTAATGTCAATAAGTTTCTCGAAGTCCACGGCATAGACCCATATATACAAGTGCGTCACGGAGAAAAAATAGGACTAGGGTCAACTAAGTACAAAATAGTAGAAATCTAAAGTTTTAAGAGAAGTCGAGAGAGTTCTTCGAGAGCTTTAGCTGAAGGCGAGTCAGGATAGGCTTCTACTACGGTTTTTCCCTGAATATACGCTTTAACTAACTTATCATCGTAAGGAATCTTATAGCTTTCAGGAGCTATTTCTTCGAGCTCTTTGTAAGTTCCTCCAGGCAGACCGTACTTATTCACTACAACAATAAGCTTTTTCCCGTAGAGGTTCACTAGTTTCTTAAACTTTGCTAAGTCGTGGACTCCTAGTCTACTGGGCTCGGTTACTGCTATAACTAAGTCTGCGTGCTTAATAGCCTCGGCTACCGAAAAGCCTGTCCCTGGAGGACAGTCTATTAGCGTAATACCGTAGTGGCTAGATTTTGCAAGAATTTCTCGCATAGCTTCTTCAGCTACTTCATGGTATTTGCGGCTACCGGGCTTCAGCTCCCCTATAATTAAGTCTAAGTTTTCTCTACTGCCTGTCTTTAAGTAGCCTATAACAGTTCTTCCTTCACGTATAGCCTGATTAGGGCATACAGCTTCACATAGACCACAGCCTTCGCACAGTGTTTCAACGAAAATAATCTTTTTCCCTGGAATAACTACAAGTGCGTGTACAGGACAGTAGCTTGCACATAAACCGCATAACTTGCACGTAGATTCATCTATGATTGGTCTGTATGCGTACACTTCTCTAAGTAGTTTGGGCTCTATACCTAGCAAAGTGTATGAACATGGATTATCTACATCGATGTCTCCCAATAGAACTTTAGTCTGCTTAGATAGTAGAAAAGCTAGAGAAGCTGTTACAGTAGTTTTTCCTGTTCCTCCTTTACCACCAGCTATAGCTACTATCACTTTCTCACCTGCTTTCTCTAAGCTTTCTTAGTAGCTGAACTGACTTAAATAGCATATGCACAGAATTAAGAAACTAGTGTACTATACTAAGTTAAGGCTACTTGCTTACAATATCTAATATCTTCTCAAAAGCGTTTTCTAGAAGTGGCTTTAGAGAGCTCTTTGTAGCCAAGAGTGGCGTCATCATAGAATATGACTCGACAATGTCTCTGCTATAAGGCACTTTCCCGACAACTTCTATTCCCAAGAGATCGCCTATTTTTGCTGAAAAATCGGGGTTTATGTCGTATTTATTTACTATACAGACAGACTTTACTCCAAGTGTTTCAGCTACTTTGAGTAGTCTTTGGGAGCCTTTAACGCTCTGAGGTGTTGGTTCGACAACAATAACAAGGAGATCTGCTCCGCTAATACTTGATACTACTGGACACCCTATTCCAGGCGCTGAGTCGACAATAACGTATCCTGAGTTAAGAAAGCTTCGTGCAAGTTTTTTAAGCTCGTATACTAGTCTGCCGCTAGTCCCTCCACCTAACTCTAAGTCGCCGGTAACAACTTTTATTCCGAAGGCAGATTCAGCTACGTAAATTACTCCCGTTTTAGCTTCTTTCAGCGAGATTGCTTGAGCAGGACATATTACGGCACACGCACCTAGACCTTCGCACTTACTGTAGTCTACTACAGGGCCTTTTTCTCCTATAGTGATGGCGCCGAATTTACAGAAATTGACGCATTTCCAGCACTTAATGCATTTAGTGTAATCTATTACGGGCCTATATGAGCCATAGTATTCTTCGGCAGATATTCGGCTTTTTTCTCCACCTAAAGCCAGAATCAAGTCTGGGGCTTCTACATCAGCGTCTACTGCAATTACTTCTCCTAGCTTTTTGCGGATAAAGTAAGCTAAGTTAGAGGAGATAAATGTTTTTCCTGTGCCTCCTTTACCGCTGGCAACTGCTATTTCTTTAATCAACGTGTCTCACCGAGTACTTTATCTATAGCTTCCTTTACTTTAGCAGGATCTGCTTCTCTCAGAAAAAGTATTTTCTCTCTGCTTCTCATACCTTTAATAATAGCTATTTGACTTACATTTAATGCTTTCCTGAGAAATCGAAGTAACTCCATGTTTGCTTTTCCTCCAGTAGGAGACGCTTTAACTTCTATTACAAGGTAATCTCCTTCAACGCCGACTATTCTATTTTCTTTAGCGCGAGGCTTAACTAGTACCCTCAAGAAAACACCGTCTCTATCTTCTATAAGATAATTTGCCATACATATTAGTTAGGAACTAAAGGTATAAGAAGCTTATAGTTTAAAGAAAATGACCTAAGAAAACTCCTATAAGCGATACAAGTAGCCCTGAAATTAGCATACATAGTCCGTACTTCAGTACATTTTCGTCGGAGACTCGCGCTAAGAAAGCTCCAAGCGAGAACAGCAAGATGCTTGTTAAAGTAACTGAGCCTATTAAAGCGTAATCTATTGGTATAATAGAGTATATTGCTAGAATAAAGGGAGCTACCGATATTACTGAGAAAAGCATTGGGGCAAAAGCGTCTATTAGTGCGGCTAGAATAGTCACTGCGTCTACTGCCTGCTTAAGCACGCTGTCTTCTAGGCTTGTAAAAAGACTTCTCTCTAAATCTTTTATTTCTCTGATCCTTTCGGCTCTCTCGGTAATAAATGCTCCTACGAAACCTGAAATACTCATAGCTATGCTCGCGCCTATACTAGCTCCTACAATGAACTTAGGGTCCAGCGAGTGCGTCATATAGGAGCCCATAATGATGCCCATTACTGTCATTATGCCGTCAAAGCCGTTCATAATGAAGTATCTTCTCAGTATTCCTCCAGCGTTAAGTAGGTTTACGTAGAGTTTAAGGTTTTTCAGCAGTGAGTTATTTAAGGCTAAGCCGTTTCCCTTATTTCTTCTTCTCCTATTAATAGAATCTGTGTCTTTAGACATAAACCTGAGTCCTCTGCGCGTCAAGCAAATATATAATAGGTTTAAAAGATTTAAGTTTTATTGCTTCAATCTCTCATAAAAACTATGTCTACGTTGTTATTCCTAACCGTCTTAGAGCCTCTGAGAGCGGTATACCCGGCGGAACAATCTCTACTCTCACTCCTGCTTGCTGCAAAACAAAGCTTATATTTGGGCCTAAACGGGGAGCTATTACTAGCTTAACTCCGCTTGCCACAATCCATTGTCCTAACCCCATTCCTGCTCCATGAGGAGCAGTAGCGTAGGGGTTTTCTAGAATTTTAAGGTTTACTACTTTGCCTCCAACTGTGTCTACTACAGCTATTAACGGTGCTCTAGCGAACCTGAAAGATATGGGTGAGTTTAAGCCTACATTGGAGTCTACTGTAGCCACGATTCTTAGTCCATTAGGAGGCGGGGGAGGAAGAGGCGGTAAAGTGGGCAGAGGTCCCCATCCTCTTCCTCTACTCCATCCTCTTCCAAAACCTCTTCCGTAGGGAGGAGGGTATGTCACAGAAAAATATGCATTTGCACATTATTAAAATTAGCGTACTTTACTCAAGAGTTTTTCTCCTATTTCTTTTAAGCCGAGGTCTTCTAAAAGCTCTTTAGTGGGAACGCCGTTTTCGTCCCATTTGCGGTACTCGTAGTACTCTTTAAGCATAGGCTCTAGCTCGACAACCTGACCAGCAGCTCCTCCTTCTTTAAGAGGCTCTTTGAGAAGACGTTCTGGCAGAGTGTCGTCTTTAGACGTGTAGCCGCAGGCTATATTGAATAGTCTCTTTAGGTTAAACGACCTAGCGCCTGCCTTGAGTAGTTCTGGTAGGAGTGTTTTTCTGCCAGTAACCATGCTGTACATGGCTGCTACGTGCGCTGGAGGTATGGCCAGGAACTTGCATATTATCATAGACTCTAGTACTTCGTGCCAGTCCTGCATAATAGCGACTATTCTGCCTTTACCTTCTACAGCGAAGCGGTCTACTCTCTCGTATATTTTTAAGTCGTGCATACGTTCTCCCTGCTCTATTCTTAGGACGAATCCCTGGAGGTGGCAGGCACCTCTATTTGATGTAGCGTACTGGAGCCCCATACCTTTAAAGGCGCGTGGATCATGCATAGGTACTTCAAGTCCCTTTACGTGCATAGCGTATTTCTCAGAGCCTCTGCCTATTGTCTTAGAGGCTAGCCTACTTCCCTCGCCTAAAAGCTTACCGAATCCTTCACGTTCACTGATCATTTTAATTAACTTAAGTAGTAGTTCTCCGTCGCCCCACTTCAGCTCTAAGCCTCCAGTATCCTCTTTAGTTATGATTCCTTTCTCGTAGCACTCAATAGCCCAGGCTATAGTTACGCCGGTTGAGATAACGTCTATTCCGTATCTATTGCAGAGCTCGTTTGCCTTAGCTATTACATGCGGATCATCTATTAAGAGAGTAGAGCCTAGCGAAGCGACAGCTTCGTACTCGGGGCCTCTGACTTTAAGTCCGTCTACTTCAACTACTCTCCAGCAACCAATAGGGCAGTTATAGCATGCTCTATGCTTAACGACAATTGTTTTAGCGAGGCTTTCGCCCTTAAGCTTCTCTATTCCTTCCCACGCTCCTAGGCTAAAGTTCTTTATAGGCATGTCGCCATACTCGTAGAAAACCTCTACTTCGCCCGCAGTACCGTAGGCAGCCTGTATTTGTGTTGAAGGGAAAGACATTATGAGCGGAAGCAGTCTCCTAATAAGGTGTCTTAAGCGGTTCGGGTCGGCCATAGAGATAGAGCCAGAGCCTTTGACAGCTATCGCTTTGAGTTTCTTAGAACCCATTACAGCGCCCATACCTGTTCTGCCGGCTACTCGAGGGCCTTCAGGCTCAGGCTCAACTGCAATACAGGCGTAGCGTACCAGTTTTTCTCCAGCAGGTCCTATACACGCTACTTTGACTTTATCGTCGCCAATATCCTGTTTTACCAGTTTATCTGTTTCACGGGTATCTTTACCCCATATTTTAGAAGCGTCTCTTATCTCGACTTCAGAGTCCTTAATGTGTATGTAGACAGGGTCCTTTGAAGACCCTTTAACGACTACTCCATCAAAACCAGCCTTTTTAAGCTCTATTCCCCAGAAACCGCTTGAGTGCGCTTCACCCCAACCTAGTGTTAAAGGAGATTTAGCAGCAACCGCGAATCTACCAGTACATGGAACATATGTCCCTGTGAGAGGACCTGTCATGAAGACAAGAGTATTCTCGGGACTAAAGGGGTCTATTGAAGGATCTACTTCCTCGCAGACTATTTTCGCCGCTAAGCCCGTGCCTCCTATAAACATTAATTCTTCTTCCTCAGAAAGTTCTCTAACCCAAGTTTTCTCCTTAGATAAATCGATATAAAGTACTTTACCACAATACCCCAAAAGCTTCCCGCCCACGTAGCTCACCTTAGAACCTGTAGAGCTTACGGTAAAGCTCTACTTCGCGCTCAGGTATAAGCGGAGGCTTTTTGCCTAAAGCATAGCAGACGAACTGGGCGATAGCTACTTCCTCCATTGTTTCTGCTACAGCTTCAGCTTCAACTAGATTAGATCCCATGGCTATAGTACCGTGGTTCTGAAGAATAATAGCTCTGCATCCCTTAGCAGCAGTCTCAGCCACTAGCTTAGCGAGCTTATCGGTTCCAGGAAAAGCAAAAGGCACTATTTCTACTTTCCTTAAAACCATTACTTCCTCTACAGTAATAGGCTCAATAGACAGCCCCGCTAAAGCCAGACCCAAGGTAAACGGATTATGTGCGTGAACAATAGCATTTACATCAGGTCTAGCCTTATAAATAGCCGCATGCACCGGAGCCTCTATTGAAGGCCTCAGCAGGCCGTCAACAACATTACAGTCTAAATCTAGTTTAACTAAGTCATCTGGATTCAACTCACCCTTGAAGACGCCGCTAGGAGTAATCCAAAACTCCTCAGAATTAGGTATACGTGCACTAACATTACCGCCTAAAGCAGAAACAAGCCCTCTCCTATACAGAGCACTCATAACTCTGCATATCTCTTGCTTCAATTCTTCCTCACTAAACAGACTCTCCATACGCTAATACCACAAACTACACCAGTTTAAAACTTTTCACAAATAGATAACCTAGAATTGAAGTAGTCGCCGAAAACAAGATACTTTACTACAAACAGTAAACAATCTATAACATTTTATCATAAAGACTCTACATAAATTTAATTTACAAAGTAAGTGCCGAAAGCCATGCGCTGTGCATACCTGCAAAACCGAAATACTACTAGAGGCTTATTAATCATAGTTAATAAGTACTATGTGAAACTGTCAACCACAATTAACATCATAATTAGTTAGGTAGCCGTACAAAAATCAAAGCTCTTCATTCTCAAAACTACACTAAACCATTTTACGAGAAATAAACTAAGCACACTGCTTCTAAAATAGCAGTCAACAATACTAATCTATAGGAAAATACAATAATTGCTAGACGGACGCAATTAATTTACCATCCGTATACAATATTCTTATATTGCTGTATACAAAGCTATATCGTATATGTCAACGGAAGTCTTCAGTATCAGAATAAGAAAAGATTTAAAAGAAATAGTTAAAAATACAGAGAAGTCAATTGGAGAAAACTTATCGAAGAACTTATAGAAGAAATAGCAGCACGTAAAGAAATTGAAGAATCTTTCAAAGAACTGGATCAATTATTCAAAAATATAACTCCTTCACCCGAACCAGGATGGGTTACGGTTAGAGAAGCTAGAGAAACAGGGTGATAAGTATGTACATTATAGATGCATCAATATACGCTAGTGTAGCTGTTAAAGACGAATTCTATGAAAAAAGCCGCAGCTTCCTCACTCAAAGCAGAAGCTTTAGATGTATAACTCTAGACATAGCTCTCATTGAAGCATACAATGCTCTATGGAAACACGTCTATTTACTAAAAAGAATTCCTATAAAAAACTATAGAAATATAGCCGTAAATCTAAGAAAAATATTCGAAAAAAGCGTAAGAAAAATATTTAATGCAATCGATATAGCTGACGACGCTCTTAATATAGCTATTAACTATGGAATAACAGTCTACGACTCAGCTCACTTAGCTCTCGCCGAAAAAACAGGATATAAACTAATAACTTACGATAAAGAACTAAAAAGAAGACTTGAAAACAAATTTAGAGAAAAACATATATGTCTTTTATTAAAGTAAAATAACTAGCAAACAATTTTCCTCTACCAATTACGACATTATAGCTAATGTCTCAAACGAACCCAAATAATAAAATAAAGTCCTATGGACTCCCAAACATATATTCCTGCTAAATGTAAACAAAGCTACCAAACATCAATATAGCATAATTCAATTTCCCGCAGAAAAGCTAAAATATTTACATAATTTAACAAACTCAATGGATAAATACAGAATAGTTAAAATAACTACCTCAGCCATCTCACTAATTCTAATAATATACCTACTATCAGCAGGAATATCCGCAGCACTGATCGAAATAGACTACAACAATATAGAAACACGCATCGAAAACACGTACATTGTAGCAGAAGTACCACTACACAACAAAGGATTCTACCCTATCAAAAACATGAAAATATCATACCAAATACTAACACCCAAAAACGAACTAATATACAGCGGAGAAACAGTTATCAAAAAAATAAAGCCAAAAGAATACAAGAAAATAAAAATAGCAATACCAATAGCCGAGCTCTTATCAGGAAAACTAATTAAAGAAATATTAAAAGAAACATATTTAAAAATACCAGTCAAAATAACACTAATTTACGCTTACTTAATAAAAACACAAGTACAGCTGACAATAAAAGTACCTATCAAAAAAGCAATCACCATACATGAATTAGAAATAAAGAACATAGAAGTTTCAGAAAAAGGAGTAATCATAACATACGTATGTACACTGACTAGCTCATTTACACTAAAAGATGTAACTCTTCTCATCGTAGCTAACGGAGCTCAATTGAGTGCAGATAAAATAGACATATATATAGGAACAACAACAATAGAAAAACAAGTAACAATACCGCCAAACATAATAAAGCAGGCGTTATATAATTCAATACTTCTAGAAATATACTTATCAAAGAATAATATAAAAGTACCTCTCAAAAAAATAACAATAGGACCAATACTAGTGAATAAAATAAAAGTAATTAAAGTAAATGTAGACATATTTCAAATGAAAGTATATGCTGAAATACTAGTTCCACTAAACAAAACAATAGTACCGGAAAACATAATTCTGCCTTTGATAATACTTCAGCGCAATGCTCAGGGGGCAGTAGTCTCGAAAACAAGTCTTCAAATAAAGCCTGTAAACAATGTAATTAAGCTTGAATTTAAGGTAGCATTACAAACAAGAGCTATTGAAATAATCTTAGAAAACCCCTTCAACATAACTCTAGTAAAATATGGTATAGGAGGCGAATAACTATGAAAAAACTAAAACTTTTACTATCTACAGTATCAGCAATAATATTTTTCATTGTAGCCGCTTATCTACCATACGTACTGTTTACTAAAAACCTTAAAGAAATAGCTACGTTACTGCAACCACTACTTAACATAAATACTGAAGAAATACCGCCTATAACAATATCGGTAGACAGAGATCTCAATTTAATACTAGCTGTGGGAATAATATACACCATAGTAGCACTAACGGCAAGCATAGTGTGCTACTTTAAAGAAGCCCGCGAGAGTATATTAGAGGTAGCTAAAGCGACTTTAATGACGTTGTTTAAAGCTGTATGGCTAATTGGATCAAGTGGAGTAGGAGTATACGTAATTAAAATACCTCCTACAGAAATATTTGAATCGGAAATACAGCTAACATTAGACATGTCAATAATAGCTATAGTACTACTGCTTTTGTCACTGCTAGAAGTTGCTTTTTCAGTACTGCAAATCAAGAAAAACAATAAAACATATTAATTTACATTGATTGTCATCTAAAGAAATATGTTTAGGACAAAGTAATTTAAGAGATTACTAGTATTAAATACTTAAGGAAATGATTTATTTCTAAGTTCAAGTAACTTAATTTATCTTCATATGTAGATACTTAAGCCACTTAAAGGATACTATTTAAGAATGCTAAATTTACTATGAAGTATACTTCAACTAAGCATGTACTTTACTGAACGTGAGTAGCTAGAAGAGAATTCTTGCTGTTATTTCGAGTAAAGGCTTTACCTTATTCAATATAAGTGACGGAGTTAACGCGTAGACTATTAACTTTACTTCATTTTTTGATATTAAGTTAAGTCTAATGTACATTATATACGATAGTATTATAATTAATGGTACGCCTATAATCCATTCTTGTCTAAGTATAGTCCAGGCGACGCTTGATAACGCTAGTGGGACTGCTGCTAAGCAGGCTATTGTCTTGTATGAGGGAGTGAAGCCTATGTTTTTCGCTATAATTACTGATGCGAGAAAACCTGTTATACTTCCTGCCAAAAAGGATAGTGCTGCGCCGTATCCTCCATAAGGTGGAACTAGTATGAAGTAGAGCACTATTCTCGGAATATTCAGTGCAGCGCCTAAGGCAAGTATTTTCATGTACCCATTATAAGCATAGAGGAGGTTTGTGACAGCGCCTACAAAGATTATGAATGCTGATGAAGCTAGCAGTACGAAAAGCGAGCTACTTGCTGAAACATATTCTCCTCTAAGCAGTTTTAAAGGAGCCCAGGGATACGTCATTAAAGCGAAAGCTAAAGGCAGTATTAGTGCATAGCATACTTTAAGAGTGCTCCAGCAGACTCTTTTTCTTCCATCGGTAAGGCTGCTCAAAACTGGGAGAAGAAGCATAGTTATGTTCAGCCCTAGTCCTACGACGACAGAGCTTATTGTAAATGCTATGTAGTAAGCACCTGTTTCTACAGCTCCTGTGCTTCCAAAGACTACGAGGACTCCAAGCCACTGACCTAAAAGAGTCACTACATTTGGTAGCCATGAAACGGAGCCTGCCTTTAGTATTTTGTATACAGCACTTAGAGAGAAAGCTATTCTCTTTTCAGAGTAGAGCCTACTCAAATACAAATATACTAGAAGCATTACTAAGTAGTGAAAAACATAGCCAAGGCTTGCACCAACCCAGCTCCAGCCCCAAATAACTAATGTAATTCCTACTGCTAGACGCACAACATTTCCTAGCGCTGACACAAGTGCGACAATGTTTGTCTTAAGTACTGCCGTAAAAAGAGCCGTGAAATTAGTGTTGAATCCCAGTGCGACGAGAAGTGAGCATATAACAAAGGCCTGTGGAGAAAATTCCTTATAAGAAAATCCAGACAGCGCTAGAAGCATTAACATGAACCCTGCAGCGAAGTAAACTATCGCTGAAAACAGAGTAGTTGACCAGAAATAAGTAGATAAACTTTCTCTGTCTTTTTGGCCCCAAGCTTCACCTATGTATTTCTGCAAGCCTATACCACTGCCCATATTTAGTAAACCTATGATTATTGAAGCTAAGCCTATAACGGCGCTAGTATATCCCAGTACTGAAGGGCCTCCAATAATTGATATTACAAACCAGTAAACGAACCCAAATATGTTATTGAGGATATTTGATAGATAAAGCCAAGATCCTCCTTTCAAGACTTTGCTGACGACGCTTTGTTCGCTGGAAGACATCAGTGTTGTACAAGTAAATTTTTTTATAAAAATTTCGGAAAAATAGTCTACTTTTAGCTAAGGTAGAGAAGTCAGTAAAATTTATGGAAAATTCGCTACAGCTAGAGTATTGTTCGTTTTTCAGCAGCTCTGCTTTTCTCTAACCATGCATCCTTTCCATAAACTAATTATACTCACATTTTACCGAATAATGATGCTGAAATAATAATTTAGTGTCAACTAGGGTTTAAATATCTGCTTAGAATAATGTGCTAATGTGTACGTAATTAAAGCAAACGGGGAGAAAGAAGAATTTGATAAAAGTAAAATAATAAGAACTTGTTTAAGAATGGGGGCTTCAAGAGAATTAGCTGAAGAAATTGCTTCTGAAGTAGAGAAGAGAGCTTATGACGGAATTCCCACTAAAGAAATCTTAAAAACGATACTTAAGTTACTAGAAGAGCGCTACCACCCAGCATTTAAACATAGAGAAGACTTGAGATCTGCGCTTAGTCTACTTAGGCCTAAACCAGATTTCGAGCAATATGTGCGAATAGTTCTAAGAGAACTGGGATACTTTGTTTTACCTAATCAAATTATTAGAGGTAAATGCCTTGAATACGAGCTAGACGGGATAATTGAAAAAGATGATAAGAGATATATGCTTGAAGTAAAACATCACGTAAATCCTCATACACCTACTGGCCTAGAAGTATGTTTAGCTGTGCACGCTAAGCTACTGGATATTAATGAAGGATATAGACTAGGCTTAACTACAGTCAAGCTCGATGGAGCAATAATAGTGTGTAACACAAAGTTTTCCTACCATGCACGAAAATACGCTGAATGTGCAGGCTTAATGCTGCTAGGCTGGAATCATCCTTCCGAAAACGGTTTAAGCACTATTATAGAAAAAAAGAAGCTCTACCCAATTACGTGTATTAAGGGATTTAGTAGGGACGTTTATGCTAAACTTGCAGAAGCTAGAGTACTACTACTTAGGCAAGTAGCTGAAAGTCCTCTAGAAGAATTAACTAAAATTACTGGTCTCGATGAAGATACCTTAAGATTGCTTAAAGATAGAGCATTAAAAATAATGTCTATATATTAAAATCTATTTAATTCATTTTTAAGACAATATAACTATTTGATTCTCCAGTGGAAATGACTGATGATAGGAGGGGTTCATCAAATTACTAGAGTCGAGAAGCATAAAAGTATGTAGAGTAAAGGAGGTAGAACAATATTATCGTCAACAGGTGAGCATAATTCTCCTACAGCAGATATGAATGCAACTATTAGTGAAAAATAGCCGACAATAGTATACGTTGCTGCTGAAATGACTATAAATAATGCGAAAGCACCTTCAATACTCTTATTGAGCAGCCTATGTTTGCCAAAGTGTAAACCTGCAAGTGATGCTATAGAATCTCCAATACCAGAAATAACTATACTTAAAGTAGAGTACTCAATTTTAATGAAAAACTGAAGAAGAAGTACTAGAAGAGCTCCTGAAGCTAAATTGAGTGCACAGTAGCCTGGAGGCTCGTTTTCTCGAGAGAACTTATTTATAACGCTTTTAGTTATTTTACCGAGTTTATCTACACGTTCTACTGCTAAAGAACCTATTAAAACTAGTATAGATAAAGTTAGAAGAGATAAACTGTAGCCAAAGCTGATGTAGAGAAAATGAAGTAGAAGACAGCATAAAATGTGTACTATTTTTCTATAGTATTCTCCTCTAGCGCTTCTATGAAATAGTATAACTGCGAGAATAGCAAGTAGTAGTACGAAGTATTCTACATATCCTGTTAAAGAAGTTTGAAAGTCTACTAGCGATAAAGCTAAACCTGAAATAGATATAGTTAGGTAAAATTCTCTACGCATATTCTAGTATTCTTTTCTGTTTCATAAGAAGTCTTAAAATATATGATTTAGATAATATTAGGTTTAAATCTGTTTCAATGAATTTCTTTGCAAGAGAAAGAGCTTTACTAAGATCATCTACTATTACAGGCTTTCCTTTAAGTGCATTTCGCACACTTTCTCTTATTTGCCACGAGCCTACGGGTGCGTAGTAGTCTTTTGTTACTTCTCTAATAGCTATGACTGTTGCCTGCCGCTTTTCTCTGTAAAGGTGTTCTAGTACAGGGAATCTTATGGCGTGATAGCCGCCGTCTACACCGGGTTTTCTCCACTTGCCGTCGTGTAGCTCGAAGTTCACTGTGAAGAAAGGCTCATTTGATTTAACCCATATGCTTCTAGGAAGCCATATTTCTATCATTTCAAAAGACCAGGGGCCCGGCGCCATTATAATGAAGTACCTGTTTCCCATGTAGCTTGTCTTATAGACTCTGTACTCGTTTATTTCACTGAAAGTTCTAACTTTTTCGAGTAGTCTATCTCCTAGAATACTGTCTACGGCGGTAATGCTCCACCTAGTGGGGACAATTTTTCTATCTTTCTTTAATCCGAGCAACCCTAGTGAGAAGAGCCGCACTATGTGGTACACTGAAATACCGCTGAAGTATAGTTCAGCTATACTTTCGCTGGCTCTAGCATCTTCGTCGCTCACTAGCTGATCTACTCTTCTAGGTACAACAGGATTACTTGCCAAGTTAAGTTTGTCTAATACAGCTACAGGGCCTCGTGGAGCAACTATTCCGTCAAAAGCTAGCCGCGGAGTAGGAGGTTTCTTGAAGACATACTCTGCGTCAACAGGCTCCGTTGAAAGAGAAATCTCTTTAATGAGATTGAGAAGCCTAGAGCTAGGTCTCCTTGCCTCTGTTACTCTAGCAGTAAAGCTGGAGAAAATAGTTCTAGCTCTAAGCCTAATAATATCGTCTATTGAAAACCTCCTCCACCATGACTCAGGATCATCGTAGATTTTTGCTTCAGCTCCAGGAACAGGAGCTACATTCGGCCCTAAAGTCACGTAAGGGTAGTTCTTTTCTCCAACTAAAACGGAGGGAGGTGTAGCTGCATAAAGAGTCTTCTTTCTAATAGTAGGCTTTATTTTGAGTTCTTCTTCTAGCCTAACTAAAATAGGGCACTTCGGGAAACCACAGAGCTTTCTTACACCTTTACACTGTGCACAAAGAGCAGGATCTATTTTCTTAGGCACTCTGTGAAGAAAGCGCAGTTAAAGTAGATAAAACTGTTGCTTAAATACATTTACTCGATTTCAGCTACAATAACTAAGGCGCATCCGCATTTCTCTACTTTATGCTCGGCTGAGTACACTTTGTACTTTGTAATAGTTATTTTCCTAGCTTTAGCCATTTCCTTTAACCTCAGCAAAGCTCTTTCTTCAGCCTCACTTCTACTAATATTGCGTGCAGAATACTCAGCTACTAGCGTGGGCCCCTTGTCGGTCCACCCTATAGCCATAGCTGCTGCAATAACTTCACCCCTAGTACTTGAGACAACATAGTCATATATTGCCGGAAGATTTGCTCCTAAAGGAATCCCCTGAGGAGGCTCTTCAGTAATCTCTATGTCTCTTGGGAGAATACTAGTTAGCTTTATGAGGGATACTTGAGGCAGACCTGCTTTAATCAAGCAGTTGTCGAATGCATTTAGCTCTGTTTCCCCTTCCGCTGATACAGCGGCTACATAGGCTTTCTTAGGAACAGTTATTAAACTCATACTGTTTCCTAAAGCTACTGTAAAAACAGTACTTAAAATTAACGTTCCTAATGCAAGTTAAAAAGAATGTAAGTTATGTAATCTATCTATATTTAAGAGACTCATCCAGGTAATCTCGGTAGTCTTCTATTTGTTTTCTAATAGCCTGCCTTATAAATTCCGATAAGTGACGGTATCCTTTTAGCTCAACGTATTTCTTCATCTTAATGTAAAGTTCCTCAGGTACAGTAAATGTTACTACGCGAGAAGATTTCTTTTTGTTCTTTCTTCGTTCAGAAGAATATGTTTCACTCAGCATGCGCTCTCTAAGTCCCCTCAGCTCCCCCCTCATCGAGTAAACATAACCTGAGAGATTTAAAATATTTAGTGTCTATATTTTCTAACTATATCCTACTATTAGCCAGTCTACTTGAAACTGCTTCACATAAATCTAGTACATTTAAGTTAAATTCCTTCAATGTGCTAGCATACCTAAAGTTCATTAAGCATACAGGACATGCTGTAACAAGAGTATCTACTTTCAGCGGAAGAATTTCATTCACTATTTTTCTTGAAGCAGCTTCAATCGCGAGATCCGTGTACAGTCCCCATATTAAGCCTCCTCCACCGCAACAAGTAGACTTAAGACCCTGTTTAGCTGGACCAACAATTTTGTACCCGAATTTTTCTAAAACAGCCCTAGGCTCTTCTACAACGCCACAGTGTCTAGCAAGTTCACATGGATCGTGGTAAGCGATGTTCTTGACGTTAACTGGTTCTACTTTAATTCTATTAAGAGATTCCTTGAGCAGCTGTGATATGTGGAGAATTCTGGTAGGGAGCTCTATGCCGAGTACTTCTGGGTAGAGATATTTTAGCGTATGGAAGCAGCTAGGACAGCCTGTTACAAGAGCACTGGGATTAATTTCGCTTAAAATCCTCACTATTTTCTCAGCTAGCTTTTTGGCTTCATTAATGAATCCAGCTAATATAAGAGGACTACCGCAGCAAACTTCGCTTACTGTACAAACACTGTAATTTAAGCTGGATATGAGTTTGAGCTGTACCTCACTTAGGTCTGGCAGCCTATAGTTCATCATGCATCCTCTCCAGTACAGGATGTCTCCTCTCTTCTCTCCTTGAGCAGAGGGATTTTCTTCAAAGCCGAATATGTTACCGGTTTTAAGTACATTTCTGACTAGTCTAAGTATGGGATTTGGTGCAGTGCCTTTTTCTGAAAGAATTTTTCTTGCAGAAAGAACTAGACTTGGCACATCTATGCCTGCAGGACACTTAACAAGGCATCCCCCACATAAAGCACAAGTATACAGCTCCTCTAATAGATCTCTGAACTCGAATATGTCTTCGCATACTCCTTTAAGCAGAATTACTCTGCCTCTAGGTCCTCTTACCTCAAGTCTATTTAATGTATTGTAGATAGAGCAGATAGTATTGCAGAAGCCGCAGCGAGTACAGAGATTAACAACAATATTTCTTAATTCTTCTTGGCTCAGAATTTTCATAAAAACACCTTGTCGGGATTCATTATGTTCTTCGGATCAAACACCTGCTTAATTTTCTTCATTAAGTCCAGTGCTCTAAGAGAGTTTCTTGCCTTAAGCTCCTCTACCAGTACTTCTTTCTTGACGAGACCTATGCCGTGTTCACCTGCTATAGCTCCTCCAAGCTCTATAGCCGCTAAACATATTTCCTTGAAGCATTTTTCAGCTTTCTCCCACAGTTCCCTGTCTTTAGGGTCAGTGTAAATAACTGGATGAAGATTACCATCACCTATGTGGCCGAAAACGACTACCGGAACACTGTGCTTCTCTGCAATCTGGTAAATCTTCTTCAGTATTACTGGAAGCTTTGAAGGAGGAACCGTTATATCTTCTATAAGAACAGCCGGCATAGGTCTCAGCTTAAGACTAGCAGGATAAGCAGACCTTCTAGCTAAGTAAAGTTTCTCCATTTCTTCAGGGTCATCAGAAGCCTTTACCTCGAAAGCGCCACACTTCCTCATAATTTCTTCTAGTCTCTTAGCATACCTCCATACAGCTTCCAGAGGCCCATCTACATCAGCTATAATAGCTGCCTCTGCTTCAGGAAGATCTAAGCCAGTAGCCTCCTTAACAAACTTTAACACATTCTTGTCGAGAAACTCCATTATAAGAGGAACTATTCTATGTTTCTTGGCTTCAGCTACTACTCTGCCAGCGTCTTCGACGCTCTTGAATAAAGCCATAAGCCTAACTATTTTCTCCGGAAGCGGCCATATCTTCAAGTAAATCTTAGTTATCACACCCAGCGTGCCCTCTGAGCCTATAATCAAGTGAAGGAGGCTGAGTCCTTGCCTACACTTTAAGACAGGTTCTCCGAGAAACACTACTTCGCCGTCGGGAAGCACTACTTCTAGTGCTAAAACCCAGTTCCTGAATGTGCCGTATTTTGCTCCTCTCATTCCTCCTGCATCTTCGGCAACACATCCTCCGACACTACATGTACTTGAGCTTGCGGGATCAGGTGGCACAAAATAGCCATACTTAGCTAGCTCGCTGTTGAGGTCGTCTAGTCTAACGCCGGGCTCTACTACGATGTATCCGTCTACAACATTTACTTCAATTATTCTGTTCATGGGCGAGAGATCTAAAACAATAGAGTTTTCTGACGGTATGGAAGCACCTGTAAGGCTTGTTCCACTTCCTCTAACAGTAACCGGAATACCGTACTTATACGTTATCTTAAGCGTATTTACTACGTCTTCTCTACTAAAAGCACGTACTACGCATAAAGGCTTGCCTGGAAAGAGGCCGGAGGCATCAAAAGAATAAGTGTAAAGGATTTTAGGGTCTTCAAAGACCTTATTCTCGCCTAGAGTTCCTTTAAGCTCGTTTAAGGCCTGTCGATAAGAGTCCACATTAAGTCAGCTGTAGGCGAGGTATATAGCATTATGCTGTTTACAGCTTCTGGTACTCTAGAGGCTGAGGCATGTAGTATTTGTCTAGCTCCTCCATGGGGTCTTTTTCACCCGGCTTTAAGTGTGCTTTGATCCATTCATTGAGCTTATTTAGCAAGTTATCTAGTATTGTTTGCTCAGTATCTGCTAAGTTAATTACTTCAGCGGGGTCTTTTCTAATGTTGTAGAGCTCGAATCCTAGTTCACCTTTCTTCTTAGCTAACTCTATAATGCTTTTGAGTTCAGGTCCGGGTCTTTCTAGTTCTTTAGGGTAGTGTACAATAAGTTTCCAGTCGCAGTCGATTATTGCTCTTTCGCCCCATGTCTCTGAGACAGCGTATTCTCTTATTTTGCCGCCGTTAATTAGCTTCATTAAACTTTCTCCATCGAACTGGTAGTCTACTTTTATTCCAGCTAAATCGAGTATTGTTGGAACAATGTCTACTTGCTGAGCGTACTCTTTTACTCTAACACCTTTAGGTACTTTAGGAGGATACCTTATTATGAGCGGGATTTTTATAACTGCTTCGTGTAGGCCCGCGTGACCGTAGAGTCCGTGCTGACCTAGTTGTTCGCCGTGGTCAGACGTTATTATTATGAGAGTGTCGTCTAATATTCTGAGGTCCTCAAGTGTATTGATTACTTGCGCTAAGCAGTGGTCTACATAGAAGATTTCGCAGTCATATAGGTCTATCGACTTTTCTTCATCTCCTTCAAATATTTCGTCGGCTTTACCCCATCCCGGGACGTAGTCGTAGCCAGCTTCCGTTTTAACTACTTTGAGGTCCGATAAATCGCCTTTCTTATGTCTAAATACTCTGTCGAAGCCTACGGGCATATTGTAGGGCATGTGGGGATCCCAGTAGTGTATGAAAAGGAAGAATTTCTCGTAGGCATGTTGCTTTATCCAAGGTATTAGTCTAGCGTTTAGCTCTCTTCCTATAATGTGGTGGTGAAGCCACTTAGATGTCCTAGTTACGTTAACGTAGTACTCGTATCCTCTAACGAAGTGCTTGGGATGGGACCTGAAGTTAATAAGGTTGTCGAAAGCAGCTGTAGTGTACCTGTGGTCCCAAAGTATTTCGGCTAAAACGGGGATATTGTCGTCTAGCTGGTAAGTATTAGGTACGTTCCATGGAGTAATGTAGTACTTTGACCTAATAGGGTAGAGCCCGGTAATAATTGACGTGAAGCCTGGCCCTGTAGCTATGCCTGCGGCATACGAGTTTTCGAAAAGTACTCCTTCTTTAGCTAATCTATCGATAGTTGGACTAGTTTCTCTAAAGTAACCATAGCAGCTGAGGTGGTCTGCTCTTAAAGTATCAATAACTACTAAGACTATATTCACATTAAAATAATCTAATCAGCATATATAATAGTAATGAAAAGCTTCGCTAACCCTTATAAGTTTTTGTTGAGAAAATAGTGTATGGAGGTATACAAGTACATAGAATTAGTCGGAGTTTCTGAGAAAAGCTGGGAAGACGCTATTAAAACGGCTTTAAATGAAGCAGCTAAAACAGTCCGGAATATAGTTGAAATAGAAGTAGTTAAGCTCACAGCTGAGGTAGAGAAAGGCGAAATTAAGAAGTATAAAGCTGTAATGAAAGTGTTATTTGGAGTCGAGAGACCTTAATTTCTTTCTCACAGTAACATCGCTTGGATCAATACTGCTCCATATAATTTCGAAGCCTTTTTCTTCGAGAATTCTTACTACTTCTTCGCTACTTAAATTATATTTCTTTAGCTCATTTAAAATTGTTGACAGCTTAGCTACCTGAACTTTCTTTAAGAATTCTTCAGCTTCCTCAGGTAAAATAATTTTATTTGATGGTTTTACTACAGCTTTTTTCTTAGTAGGAGTTCGGGGCTCGTATTTCTTTAAAATAAGATAAACTTCGGGTGCAGGAAGTTTTCTCTTGTAGAAGATAACATTTTCGAATTCTTTTGCGAAAACTTTAGAACATGAAAGTTCTTCATTTACAGCTAAAATAATGTTCTTTTCTTTAAGTTTTCTTAACTTATTTATTTTTCTTTCTAAATAGTCTTTTGTCCAAAAGCCTACAATCTCTAAATATACCTTAACTCCGTTTTTAACGAAGGCGAAATCCGGTATGAAAATACTTGTGCCTGCGACAAGTGGTTCTGGTTCGCGTATTATTTTCCATCCACTTCCTAAGGTCTGAAAGCGTTTGTAAAATGTTTCTTCTACATCGCTATCATATTCTATTAACTTTAATTCTATTTTTGGAAATAAACTAGAATATTTATCTGTTAAATAAAAATTATACACTCTATTCTGTTTTTTGACTTTAGCGTAGATTCTCCATCTAGGAAGAGAAATAATGTAAGGTAAGAGTTTTGCTAATCGAGTGCCATAGCGTTCTGTTTGCTTAACTGCTGAAGCAGGCCCGTCTATTGTAAGTTTGATTCCTTGAGGAACCTGTTCTGCAGTATACATTAGGCCTAGGCGCTTGACATTAAACAATATGATTTTGGCTTGTGTACCAGTTGCCTGTATCTCGGCGTCTATATTTAGGGCTTTGAAGAGGAGTGTTTGTGCTAGTGAAAGATTGTAGTATTTGAGGAGGTCTTCGGGGCTTATTTCTTCAAAAAATTCTACTACTTGCTCTTCTTCATGTACAGCTTTAAATGCCTTAATGAGCTCTTCTACAGGTATTTTGAGTCTTTCTGAAACTTTTTTAAAGACAATCGCTCTTTCTCCCTCATTTAAAGTAAAGCCGTATAGTTTCGATGCTTCTGTAAAAATTTCTAATCTGGCTTTAATAGGGTCTATTTTTGTAGCTGGTTTAGCGAAACTAGTTCTTTTTAAAAGTAAGTGAATTAAGCCTCTAGCAAATCGATAATCTAAGCCTAGCTTAAAAGCCTCGTTTTCGATTTCTTTAGCTTTTTCTTCTAGTTGTTTCTTCTTTAACCCAATTGATTCTTTAAATACTTGAATGAGCTTGCGTGCAACATATAGTTCTGTGTCTGTTAAATGAGAATACTTCGGGTAAATAAAATATCCTCTGGTTCTGGCTACGAGTAAATTTGATGGAAGCATTCCGCTTTAAATACTTGTACTTACACATAAAGAGTTCTTTTACGCACCGAAAGTAATAGTTCCGTTAATCTTTTAACGCTAGGGGTTTAAGCAAGTTGTGGTAAAAGAAGAGCTACTAGCATTCGGCGCTCTTTTACTGATGTATATTTGCTCTTTTGCCGTAGGTAAAGAGGCGTCTATTATAGCTGGCTTTGTTCTAGGAGTATATCTAGTTTTTAGGGCAAGCGAGCTAGCTGTAGAAGGTTTAGACAAGCTAGCCCTTAAAATAGGTATTTCCAAGCATTTAGCTGGAGTAATATCGAGTATAGCGTCGATTCTCCCTGAAACTCTTATAGCTTTATTTTTAATCATGAAGGCTTCTGCAGAGACTATAGAGACGGCTGTTTTGTCTACTATAATCGCAGCTGGGCTCAATGTATTTTTACTAGGAGTATTTATACTGATACTAGGTAGCAAGAAAGGAGCCATAAAAGTGAGCTATACTGCGATCGAGCATGAAAGTGAGTTAATCAGATCGACTATAGTCGTATGCTTTCTAATAACATTAATGGGGCTTGTAGAGGACTGCGAAGGCTACTTACCTCAAGGAATAGGAATCTTCTTGTTGCTTGTTTATGCAGCGTACATAATAAACATGGTGAGTAAAACTCCTCTAAAGAAGTCTCTTGAAAAAGAAGTATCTTCGCGTAAAATAGCTTTACTTATTGCCTTAGGCTTCGGGGGAGTAATTGTGGGAAGTAAACTAGTATCGGATCTCGGAGAATATGCTGTACACACATTAAATCTCTCTCCAGCACTAGCAGCCTTAATCTTAGCGATCTTTGGAACAATACCAGAAAACGGCATAGCTATAATTGGAGCACTAAAAGGGCATCTCGAGTTAGGCTTAGCTAATCTTCTAGCGGGAATAACTCAATGTATCTTAATAGTCCTAGGCATAGTAGCTTTATTTACGCCAATTCCTCTCGACGGCTATATAGTCTTCCAGTTAGCCTCAGTAGCAGGCGTACTATGGTTAGTCAACAAAGCAATACTAGACGACAACCAGCTGACACTAGAAGAAGGAGTATTCATTGTGCTTCTACAAACACTGGTGCTAGTTCTCTTCGAAGAACTGAGAATTTAGTCAGACTTAAGAACACGGCGCCTTTTACTAGAGACTCTGGTTTCAGAGGTTCCTGATGTAACTATCTCATATAGAACAGCTTTTCCCTCCTTAGGTCTCAGTATTCTGCCAAGTCTTTGAATAAACTCTCTCCTACTTGCCGTGCCGCTTAAAACTATTGCTACGTTTGCGTCTGGGACATCTACTCCTTCTTCGAGAACTCTGCTTGTCACTATTGCCTTGAACTTGCCTAGACGGAAGCCTTCGAGAATAGCTCGGCGCTCGACAGGTTTAGTCTTATATGTTATTTCAGGTATAAGTAGTTCCTCGGAAATTCTCCTAACCATTTCGTTGTTCTCGGTAAAGATAAGTATTTTATCGCCCCTGTGTTTAGCTAGAATTTCTTTAAGTACTTTCATTTTTTCAGAAGCATTGAAAGCTATTTTTCGTGCTTCACGCCAGGCGAGAAGAGCTTCTCTAGCTTCTCTATCAAGTCCACTTCTCATTATAATTTTTTCAAAATCATTAATAGATTTTATCTTAATATTATGTTTTCTAAGATATTCTTTGTATTTCTTTACAAGCTCTTTATATATTTTTCTTTCTTTTTCAGATAATTTAACTCTTATTGTCCTTACTTCAAAGTCTGCTAGGAAACGTCCTTTAAATTCTTTAACTACTTTACAGTAGACAATTCTTCCTACAAGGTAATCTAAGTCTAAGTGTAGGTTATCTTCTCTCTCGGGTGTCGCTGTAAGACCTAGTCTGTAGGGAGCGGCATTCAGTTCTGCTATTTGCCTATAGCCGGGGCTCGGCAAATGGTGAACTTCATCGAAGATGATTAACTCGAATTTATTGCCTAGTATTTCTGCATTAATGTACGCTGAATCGTATGTAGATATCGTTATAAAGCCTATGTACTTGCTTCCTCCCCAAAATCTGCCTATCTTTACCTTGAAGAACTTTTTCAGCCGTTTTTCCCACTGCTCCATTAGCTCTATTGTCGGAACTACTATCAGCGTGGGCTTCTTTAAGTAGTTTAAGGCGGCTAGTGCAACTCTAGTTTTACCAGCTCCTGTAGGAAGTACGATTACTCCTCTGCACCTGGCTTTAATCCAGAACTCAAGTGCTTCTTTCTGGTAGTCTCGAAGCCTAATGTTCTCAGCTAACGTTATTTTTCCTTCAATAGGCTTTAGAACACTATCCTGTACTTCAACTCCCTTCTTTTCAAAGTATTCAAGAGCTTGCCTGTAGTGTATAGCTAGTGCTCTGTAAGCATTTATTCTTTTGTCATATTTGAAGAAAGAAGGTAAACTTAATGGCTCTAGTAGCTCAGCTACTATTGTTCCCCTGTCATAGTATAGCTTAACGACCACTGTCTATAGTGATGTTCACCGAATTAATTAAGTTTAAGAAATATATTGAAACTATTAGCGTTTAAGCACTTGCGTATTTTCTCCACTTAAGTTCGCGCCGCAGTAGGGGCAGAAGCGCGCGTCTACTGGTACTTGTCTTCCACACTTGGGGCATACTTTAGTTCCTCCTAGTGGAGAACCGCAGTACATACAGAATTTTGCTCCCGGAGGATTTTCTCTACCGCAAGAGGGGCACTTTACTCCTGTAGCTATGGGAGGAGCTGACGGCGGCTGCTGAGGAGGCTGGGCTGGCTGCTGCATGAGCTGTGGCAGTAAGACCAGACCTGTTCCGACAGCAGCTCCACTACTTTTGCCCAGCTCTTTTGCTACTTCACGTAAAGTCTGCATTTGTAAAACATAAGTCGCCTGTCCTGTCTGTCTCAGCCAGAAGATTTTTTCTCTCCATTCATCAGTAGTGTTTATTCCCTCAAATTTCAGGTCTATTAGCTCTAAGCCTATTCTCCTGAAGTCTGCAAGGAGCTTGACTTTAACTTCCATAGATACTCGATCTAAGCTCTGGTAAACATCAAATATACTGTATGTACTTAAGTATTTCATGAGGTTTTCATTAAAGTATCCTCGGAGGAACTTAGAGAGGTCGCTTGACTCGTAAATGCTTCTGCTTCCGACGACTTCCATTATGAAGAGGCGGGGATCAGATACTTTAAACCAGAACGTTCCGTGAAACATTAGTGGAGCAAGTTCTATTGTCTGCGTTCTCCCTCCAAATTTTCCTTGAAACTGTTTAGTTGAGACAAATATTACGGTGGCTCTAAAAGGTATTTTATCGAAGCCGGCGATAGCTGAAAGAGCTCTCGTAAGTAACGGTAAAGTGAGCGTTGTTAAGGTATGTCTTCCGGGACCTAGGACATCGTATACTTTTCCGTCTCTGAAGAATACTGCTACTTCGTACTCCTTCACTATAAGCTGGCTGCCCCACTCAATAACTTCTTCAGGGTACTTCCATATTATCTCGTCTTCTCTAGGATTAACCCACTCAATTACCTTAGGCATTAACAGCACCTCCTACTGCAACTTCACTTCTCTTACTAACTACTAAATCGAGCTCCAGTACTTTAGACTTTACTTCAGCTATCCCCGCTACAAGCCTGCTTTTCTCGCTTAGAAGTGAAGCAAGATTCTTTACAGATTTATTTATCTCTTCAGCTAAAGTGACCAACTTGTAGTCGTAATCGAGAAGTTTCCTTAGCTCTTCTTCTCTAATCTTCACTCTATCAAATAGTCCTCTATACCCTAGTGAAGCATGACGTATCTTCTGAGCCAAAGCCTCTAGGTCTTTTCTTAAAGAATCCATTTTTTCTAATACCTCATAGTCTCCACTATAAGAAGGCATTACTTCCTCTAAAAGCCTCTTAGCTTCATCTATTTTTAAAGCAGCTTTTTCTCTCACAAGTCTATCGTCTTCTCTTATTAGTTCCTTCTGCTTATATCCTCGGTAGCCAGGAATAAGCATCGAGAGGCGCTCAATTAAATCCAGTTTTTTCCCCACAGCCTAATTCTGCTAAACTTACTTATAGTTTTATGCTTTATGTTCTCTGATTTCAGATGCTTTCACTTTAAGCTGAACGCTTCTAGTGAGAAGTGGGACTGCTCCGGCTATACCTGAAGCTATTGCAAACAGCGCTGCGAGCAGCGCGTCTCCGCTTGCCTTAAGTGCGGTTATAATGACTGCTGCTAAGCCAAAGCCTGTGGTCAAAAATACTCCGCCTAGCGTCAGCTGAAGAGCTCTACTCTTAGCAGCCAAGGGATGCTCAGCTAAAATAACTGTACCTGTTACGCCGTCGACGTATGCTCTATAGTTTTCTCCTCGATAAGTATACTCGATTTCCCATACTGGATAGTGGACAAGGCCCTTGAATTCTACTTTAAATACTTTGTAGTCTGCTGAAAGAATGTCTTCAGCCGTATTTTCTATTTCGTAACTTAGCTTTTCATTAAGCTTTCCTTCAGCTAGGCTTTGAGCGTACTCTAAGCTAAGAGCGGGCTTATAGAATATTCCGCTTTTCATCGTCTTTTCGTCTAAAAACTTCTTGCCTCTTAGTGGGAAAGGATAGTCTTCGAGCAAGAAAGCTACTTCGTTATCTACTGCAGGAATGCCTATTTCTCTAACTTCTTCTACTGTAGTTGTGAAAAATCTATATTTTCTTGAACGAGCTTTTACTTCTACAACACCGTGCACGTGGAAGAAATATACTGGAATCATGTGCAGTACTCTTTTCTTGTAGCTAGAGTTCTCTCTAATGTCTTTTGAGACGCCGTACTGGCGCTCAATAAATCGCATTAAGTAGTCGTAGGGATTAGCTACAGTAGGAGGGAAGTAGAAGTGTTCGGTGCTTTTAGAGCCTGTGTCTGTATTGAAGACTGTTCCACAATAAGGGCACTCGACTCTTTTAACTGTTTCTGGAACCTCTAATTCAGCTCCACAGACAGGACATCTAGCTTTCATGTTCTCTCCTCTATTCTTACGCTTTTGAGAAAGCTACTTGAAAAATGATATGCTCCTGTAAGAGCTAGAAGAGAGAGTATAAGGAGCTCTGGTCTAGTGCTCGAGGCAATTATAGCGAAGATAGGTGAAGCAACAATTGAGGCTAATGCGCCCAGAGCATAGGCTATTCTTCTTAAGGCCGTAACAGGCTCTGTCTTAACGAGTAGCCTAAGGTTCCATCCGGTGAAGAAAGCTGAGTAAAGTGATTCTCTGTACTCGTAGCATATTCTCCATACGGGAACCAAGTATAGTTTAAGGTCCTGAGGCTCAGAAGCAGCGACATTAAAGCAGTCGATAGTACCTTTGCTACGGTAATAGCTCCTTAAATGGTCTAGAGCACTATCCTTCATTTCGAGAGAAACCATTTTCTCGTCAAGCTCTGTGTTTAGCACTTCAAGCTTCATTTTATTCCACTTTTCTAAATCTAGGTCAAGAAGCTTTTTAGCATACTCTGCAGAGTTGCTCGACACTACTTCTTTAGCAGCTTCTTCTGCTCCGAGCCTAAAGTACTGGCGACGAGCTACAACGGGTACAGTATATGTCTCATCGATAGTCACAGTCCTATATACTCGCCTTCTACGCGTCTCTACTCTCTTGTCTCTTTTCTTGTACTCTGTAACATAATAGTAGTAAGAAACATAGCCCTTCAAGTATATTTTACCAACCCAAACAGGAATATAGACTCCATCAATGCTTCTGACACTAATCTCGCTTTTAATCGACTGTAAATCGAAGTCTCTTTCAATTGCAGTCCAAAAAGCTTTTACTGTATACTCTCGAGGATACGTCGGTAGAACAAAAATTTTATTCAAGTCTACTAGGCCCGCTACTAAGTGAGGCTTACCACAATATTCACAGACAACTACTACGCTTTCGGGAGTCACTTTAAGCGGAGCACCACATCTGTCACAAAGATAGCCTGTGCTCATAGCTTCTTCAGCCTGTCAGCTACTCTAGAGTACTCTGCGTTAATAAACAGCATACGGTGTGTTTCAGGTGAATAAAATCTTGTTTTCACACTTCTCTCATCTAAAGTCTTCCTTACATAGTCTTCTTCGACATTTTTTAAGTCAAAGTAGTCTGAGGCATAGGTAAATGTCCACAGATCCATGAACGAGGGCACAAAGGCGCCGTAAATTCCAACATACTTGAAGTACTTTTTAAGCTCACTAACTATTTTCTGCTGGGAACCTAAATGTTCAACTAAACCGAAAGTCTGGAAAACAACTACACTTTTTTTTCGAAGAGCGTTTTTTAGCTTCTTTACGAATTCTTCTCCATAAATAGGGCTATCAGGAGAATCTGTTAAATCTATGTAAGCTATGTCAAATTCATTTCTAGGCTTTTCAATGTACTTAAAGCCGTCTTCAATAACTATTTCTGCTCTAGGATCGCTGAATGATCCTTGAGGAACAGATGGCATGTATTTCTTAACTACTTCTATTACGCGTTCATCTATTTCAACTAAAACGGCTTTTTTCACTGTATTATGTTTAAGTACTTCGCGCAAAACACCGCCGTCTCCTCCACCTACTATCAGTACTTTTTCGGGATTTGGGTGAGTAATCATGGCTGGATGAACAAAAGCCTCGTGGTAAATATGTTCATCACCCTCAGTAATCTGCATACTTCCGTCGAGGAAAAGACAAAGACCATAGTGTTTTTCTCTGACAACATCTATTTTCTGATACTTACTTTCTTCTGAGTGAACAATTTCATCTACTTCTTCAAGAACATAAGTGTCTTCTCTTACTTTCTGTACATAGAAAAGACGTCCATTTATTTTGCGAAGACCAGTTTCAAGCACAAAAATACATACTGGCAATAATACTTAAGTCTTATGTGAATTTGCTTTAGAATTCATAGTAACTTCATACCTCAATACAGCATCGCCTAAATCTACTTCTATTACAACTTTATTTCCATTTTTCTCAATTTTTGTTCTTTTAACTAAATCTAGAGCCTCACTATAGGATAATTGATGCTTTCTATGAGATATTTCGTAAAAAATATCTAAGAGAACTTGAGCTACTTTATTCTCATATTCTTCTTCCAAAGACTCTTTAATAATATCTTCAACAATTTTTTCTACAAGAGAGCTCATGACGTATCCTCTCTATAACACAAATTATGTATAAAAGAATACCAGAAGGATCTCCTCTCCATTCCTCTAAAATAGCTTCCTTTTCTCTAGCTATTTCTTCTAAAGGAATACCTGTTTCTTCAAGAAAGTATTCAATAAGGCTTGCATCGCTATTTTCTTCGAGTTGCTCATTTCTCTTCAACAAAATTGTTATCTCAGATAAACGTTTGCTTCCAAAAATACTGCTAATGCTCGCTTCAGCTAGCTCAATTCCCTTAAAAATTCTCGTCGCTATGAGAGCGGCGTCAGCAGCATTGTTTATGTTCTTTCCTCTAGCCTTGATCGCTATTTTTTCAACTCCTATGTAGAAATTATAAAGCACTTCTGCAGCACACCTTAAGGCTGATTCTCCGCAGTAAATAATTTTACACTCCACTGGCTTTTATTCATCGTGAAACTTAATTAAATTTTCTTACTAGCAAAACCCTGTAACACTAAGTTAATACAATACCAGAAACTATTGCTAGAGCAGCTGGGGCTAGGTCTCTGTAGTCTTTCACAATAGATAGCAAATTGTTTTTGACAAGATACTGTATTAAATCTATGTAAACTATAATAGGTTTACCTGACTCAGAGATAATTCTCCAATAACGTTTTTTGTCATTTTTTATTTTATTTAAACGTTCTTCAATAAGCTTAGAAAAGTCTCCTCCCCTGAGCCATAATTCGATTATTTTAGCTGAATTTTGAGTAGACCATGAATAAAAATCTAGTGTAGTATAGTCAGCAATCCTCATGTGGAGTTTCCAATTTTTATCACTTAGCTCTTTATTTGTTTTAATATAGTCTACACAGATAGACTTTAGTGACTTGAAAGCCTCTTCTCCTACTATAAATATCGGTGAGACATATATAGAGGCCACAGCTACATGTTTAGCGCCAGCGCCTATCTCTTCTCCTATTTTATCTAATAGTTCTTTTAACGCAGTGATAGGATAGTGGAGTTTAATGAAAGGCTTTCCTTCATATTTCCCTATTATAGGATATTTTTTAGCAAGGTCTTCTATGTAACCTAAATTACGGTAACGAAATCTTTTAACAAGCCACTTAATTTTCTCTTCAAACTCTTCTTCAGAAGCCTCGCTGTAAACAACACCTCTCAAATTCTTTACAATAGCTGCATACAGGTGAAACGACACATTATAAAGAGCTCAGGTACTTATTTTCTTTAACTCTACATCGACTTCTTTGTCGTCAATATGTGCTACGGCATAGTACTTTTTAAAGAGAGGGCCTGGATTAACTACAATAGTTTCTTTTATCCTGCAGACTCCTCGGCCTTCATGAATGTGGCCGCACACGCTTAAAACAGGTCTCTTTTCTTCTATAATTCTCCGTACAGAAATACTTCCTGCATGAGTACCGAAAAAGACTCTATCTAGGTCAGTGTTCTTTGGAGGAGCATGAGTAAGCAGAATATCCCCCGGTTCAACTATGCTCAGCTTACTGAAGATTTCATCTTCGCTGAACTCGAGAGGAGTATTAAACGGAGTTGGAGAAGAACCTCCGAAGCCCGCTACTCCGATGTCTTTGTAAATTACTCTTTTGCCGTGAACAGAACAATTCTTTTCTTCTAGAGCACGAATTACCTCGATAGTGTCACAATTGCCTGGCACACAGAGTATCTTAGAGCCTATTTTCTCTAATTCCTTTACAATCTCGAGTGCTTCAGAGTATCCGCCGAAGTCTGTCAGGTCTCCGGCTACGAGCAATAAGTCTACACTACTTACTTCAGAGACAAGTTTCTTTACTGAGGAAAGTTTTCCGTGAATGTCGCTTACACAAACTATTTTCACGCAGTAGAGTACTGAAAACAGCCTCTAATACTTTATCTATGCTTTTTAACTAGTATGCTATCAAACTATTTCTCATTAAATAGTAGGTAGTTTTCTACAAATAAATTTATATAGAAGGAGGTAGAAGCCTATAGCATGGATAAACCACTAGATACGGTCAAAGAGTATTTAAAGCAAATGGGGCTGAGCGAGGAGAACATTAAAGAAGGACCTTCAGGTATAACTGCTCATTTTGAAGTAGAGGTTTCTGGCGAAGGAGAGGGAGAAAAAATATCAGTTGAAATACCGATAAGCTTTTTCGCTCTAGAGGACTGGGTGAACTGTTTCACTATACTCTTAGATTTATCTAGTATTCCTGAGGAGACAGATCTTCAAAGCTTTTTGCTTTCTTTGCTAAGAGCAAACATGAGTATTCCTGAGCTGAATTTCGGCATAATAGGTAACTACTTAGGACTTTATGCATGGATGCATTCTTCTGCACTATCATACGAGAACTTTGTCTCAGAAGTAGAGGGAATTATAAATGGAGCAGTAGTTTTCGCTACAAAAATTCTTCCAGGTTTTCCTGAAATTCAGGAAAACTTAGTTGAAGAATGTAGTTAGTGTACGTCTAAGTTCTCGAAGAATAGCTGTTTCTTTTTAAGGTATTTCTTTAACAACTACTTAGCTGAAAATTTATTAGCATAAGCAGCTCCATGCTTAAACCGCTGGTTATTGCTTTAAATCACTTATGAAGACACTATTTTTATATACCATACTGCAAGAAGAGTACGGGACGATGTCTCAACTCAAACCATTTGTAATGCTACAGCCTGTCTCAAACAAGACTTGGCTCATAATGAAGTTGAAGCATATTCTAGTAAGCAAGAAAACACAGTACCAAAGTCTAGCTATAGTAGATTTTGAGGAATACGGGCGAAGCCTCGTTCTAGATGATCTTGTTCAGTCAAGCGAGGAAGACGAGTACATATACCATGAATCGCTTGTTCATCCTGCTATGATTACTCACCCAAATCCCGAAAAAGTACTGATAGTAGGTGGAGGAGAAGGAGCTACGCTGCGCGAGGTGCTGAAACACAGCACTGTGAAAAAAACTGTGATGATAGATATCGACAAAGACGTAGTAGAATACGCCAAAAAATACCTACAGAGTTTTCATCAAAACAGCTTTAGCAACCCTAAAGCCGAAGTAATAATAATGGATGGAAGAGAATACGTAAAGAAAATTGAAAACGAGTTCCAAGTAATAATACTCGACTTAACAGACCCCTATGGGCCCGAAATCTCTCGTGCACTGTACTCCGAGAAATTCTACCGCGAAGTTTACAGAGCACTAACAGAAGACGGCTTAATGGTTACGCAGGCAGGCTCATCGTTTTACTTTGAGGAAGTCTACGACGAGGTATTATCAAATGTAAAAAAAGTATTCCCTATAGTAGTAGAGTACAATGTCTGGATACCCTGCTTTGGCTACGCTTGTAACTTCATTATAGGCTCTAAGAAATATAGTCCCCTAGACTTAACAGTAGAAGAAGCTGAAAAAAGACTTAAAGAAAGATCTGTTAAAACACTATTTTACAGTGGGGCGACTCACTTAGCGCTACTTCATACACCTATTTTCAGAAGAAAAAGCTACCTACTGAAGAAGACATGTCATTAAGCCAGGTCTATACCTAAATTTATTTTAAATTCGTTTCGATTAAACGAACTAAACAGCTATTTTAATCAGTCTGGAGTTAATGCTCAACTTAGCTCTATTATTTCACTTGCTAACACTCGACAAAGCTCTTCTAAAGCACTCTATATAATCACTTTTCTCAAGTACACTTCTCCCCTAGTTTACTTAGCTTCCGATATAATAAGACTTATTTATAATGCTGTTACTAATCTACAAATTAAAGACATTATTTTCTTAACGGTAATTACTCTTCTATATATTTTATTTACCTGAAAATACTTTACGAATACTTAACAATAGTATAGCTCTTAGTCTCAAAGAACTATAGTCTTCTCCCACAAGTACTCGCTTTTTCCTCAGCTCAGCTACTCTTCTACCCAGCTCACTTATTTCCATGCCTAGTTTTACTGCAGCATCGCGGAAAGAGTCTGCTTCAGCTATAGCTTTAAGAACTCTTACGTCTTCAGAAGAAAGCTCTACTTGAGGAGGGGTCAACAGCTCAAGCAGTACTTCTTTCACAGCGCTCTTAACACTGTAGACTAATTCCTCGGGAGTCACAAAAACTAGAAACTCTGGTAAAAACAGTACTTCTACTCCCAGGAGCTCAGCTGTTTTTCTCGCAGCTTCATCAGAGAAATCTCTACAAACAATCAGCGGCTTAGCTTTAAGCAAAACAGCATTAGCATAAACCTGTCTCAAATCAGTCACTGATACTCTACCTGCTTTAACTTCAACAGCATATCTCTCGCCGTCTTTTTCTGCTAAAATATCTACTTCAGCAATATCTACTCCCTCCACTTTAATCCTATACCTTTTACTAATTATCCTAAATCCTCTTCTCGCCAAAACTTCCTCTGCTATATTCTCTAAAGAAACTCCTCTAAACTTCGGCTTCACAGTTTAAAGTCTATCTAGGAATCTAAATGCTTAAGCATCAGAGAAAAAGAAGTCAGCGACGCCGTGGCCTTCGTCATTCATCAGCTCCGGATCCCTCATCACGTACCTACTTTCATATACTTTCTCTCCCAGTATTTATGTATTCACTAAATAGGGCCGGAAGAATAGTTATTTAGAGTAGACTAAGAGTTCTTAGTTGTGGAGTTGCCGAAAATAGATTTTCATGTTCATACAGCAGAAAAACCAACCTTGACTTTCATTCCTCTAGAGGGCTTAATCAAGGAAGCTGAAGAAAGATGCTTAAAGTACTTGGCGGTAACTGATCACTGGAAAGATGATACGGAAGTAGCTATCTTTGTTGAGGAGAGGAGAAAACTTGGTCGCCTCTCTCCTAGACTTGAAGTATTTTTGTCTGCTGAAGTAGAAATAGTAGACGATAAAGGTTCATGTCCCATAAACCCGAGGAAGCACTATGAAGTACTAGAAGCATTAGACTACTTATCGGCGGCCCCTCATTTAGGCGAACTTATACCCGAGGGGAAGAGGCCGAAGACTAGCGACAAGTACATTGAATATGTTCATAGAAAATACATAAGTATTCTTGAAAACGAACTGTTTAAAGTAATACTTCACCCTGACTACGGTGTAAGAGATGGTGTTAAATGGGGCTACTTCAAGACTTCTTCTTTGAAAAATATACCCGAAGAGTTGCTAGATGAGTTCTGTGAAGTAGCTGCAAGCGAGGACAAAGTAGTTGAAGTGAATGAAAATACTGTTAACGCTGTAGAAGACTACGATATTTTAGTAAGGAAGTTGGTTGAGAGAGGAGTGAAGCTGACTGTAGGGTCAGACTACCATTATTTTGAGCAGAAAGATTTTCCTGAATACTGGGTCGGCAGAACTCAAAACGCTTTAAAGACTATAATTAGGAATCATGGTCAGAAGCTATTGTGGATACCGTAACCTCGACGAGTCGTTATTCGAAATTACTTCAATGCTATTACTGCTATTATAGGGTAGTGATCGCTTAGAAAAATATTTTTCTCTGGAAATACTATGTTTTTGTAAACAGAATACTCGAGAATAGTCTTCAATACTCTTCTATGAACCCACACGTAATCTATGCGTAGTCCTCCAAGAGTAGTCGGCTCTTCTCCTTTAGCTACATCAATGTATCCTCTCGACAACATGTATTCGTAAACTGGTCCATGAGGAGGCTCATTGAAGTCGCCGACAAGTATGTCTGGGTCTTCTCCTTCGCTGAAAACTTGTTTGAGATTATGAAGCCTATACACGAGAGATTTTTTGCCTAAGAGGCGGCCTGAAGGCAAATGTAGATTGCATAGAGTTATAGTTTTACCTGAAGCTAGCCTAATTGACAGCTTCTGCCACATTCTCGCTACATTTTTCTGCGAATATTGGTACTTCAGCACCTCGATGTTCTTTTTCAGGAAAATAGCTCCACCGTAATCTGGGAATAGAACTCCTTTTGCATAAAAACACTTCATGCGGAGTTTTTCTGCTATTTCTTTGACTGCTCTCTTAGACTGTACTTCTTGTAGACATAGTACATCGGGACTTAGCTGAGAATATATTCCGATAAGTCTTTCTAATATTTCTCCTAAAGGGTCACCTGGCTTTTCTTCAATGAAAGAAGACCCTTGAAACCAGTAAGCATTATGCGTAACTATCTTCAGAGTTAGATTATTAGTCATAGTTCAGTATCCTGATTCTATACATGTAGAGAGGACTTCTTATGATTAAGTCGCCTTTATCTCCTCTTTCACCGTACCTCGCCATAAATAGCACTATGTCCCCTGTTTTTCTGTCTTGATAGCAGCGGAAGTTAGATAACTGGACCATAGGAGAGTCTTCGGGTCTCTTAGTGTCAATAATTGCTACAGTTTTCTTCATGACCACTAATTTCTCCTCATCTATTTCAGCTATGCATAGAGGATATCTAGGTCTATTTCCGACAGGATTTTTGTCAACAATATTGGCTATCCAGTATACTTTGCCCGTTTTAATGCTTCGAAAGAGAAGTGAGCAGGAAGAAGGAGAGTATAAAGAAGAGCCGTCATCGTATTTGAGAGGCTTCGGCGGGGTCCAAGTGTAGCCGCCGTCTTCTGAGATACTGTACCACTTGTAGCCTGGCTTCTCGGGAAAAGCACCATTATCTCCACGCATTACTGCGAAAAGCCGGCCGTCTTCCAGCTCAACGACTGTTGGTTCGCAAAGCCTACATGATACGTGAGGATCTATGGTTATTTTCTCGCTTATTTCCCACACTATTTCTCCACGCTTCCATTCTCCTATAAGGAATGCTGATTCGTAGAATGGGCTGAAGTAGTGTGGAAACGGGAACCAGATATTTCCTTTCTCGTCTACGGCTTTGAGCTGACACGGTACAAGAATTTTTCCTTGCCTAGTTTTAATGGGTCTTGAACAAGAAACAGCTAAAGAGCCTCGCGGGACTCCGGGAAAAACATATTTGTCATCGGCAATACCGCAGGCCTTTACTTTTCTTTCTGGACTCCACTCAAAAGTACTTTTGTCTAGTATGCGCCAGTATACTTGCCATAGAGCTTTGGTGGGAACATCTTCGGGATAAAATCCTCTATTATAGAGCATGAGTAATACATCTTTTTCTTTGTCGAGAAAGTAGGTTAAACCCGAGTACCTGTAAACACCCTTTTCTCTCTTTTTAGCTGAGAAAAGGTAGCGAGTTTTAGTCCAGGTTTTGCCGTTATCGTAGCTGAAGACTTCACGCCACTTATCGTAGCGGTCGCTCCCAACTATGACGCCATACGATAGAACGAGAATATCGCGGTCTCTGTGCACATAACATACGTCGCCTACAACAATACCTCCTTCAGGTTCCTCGGGTATAAGAATTTTCCTAGAAACTTTTACTCTCACGCAGTAGTTTATTAAAGTCATCGATATAAAACACTTCACTCAAAAACTGTATTCGGGCGACATGCTCGGTCTTCATTAATATCTAGAAATGTTTATGAGCAGTAGGCTTTAATTTTGCATGTGCGAGAAGCAGTTTTATGCTTAACTGTTTTTGTAGTTCTCGTAAGCTTAGCTTATGCTGAACCCAATGTTGTTAAAGTACTTGAAGTACCTTACATTAATCAGAAATACGATGTACCGGAATGGTTTGATGGAAGGTATTCATGTGGACCTACGTGTGTCGCAATGGTTCTCGCATACTATGGTGTTTTACCGCCCTGGCCTCTTAACTGCAGTAAGCCTTTTCCTCATGAAAGCCTCTACGGCAAGTACATTGTTTGTAAATTTAAGGTAGGAGACTTTGTTTTTGATGAACGTCAGCCAGATGCCTCGAGAATGCACTACGGCTACGGTATACACGGCTACGTCTATGAACCAGGGGTAGGAGCAGTGTGGAGCAAGATAGTAGAATTGTTCAAACTATTCGGTTTTGAAGCCTATGTTGATACCACGCCTATGTGGGAAGAGCTTGTAGCCGAAATAAACGCCGGCCGCCCGTTATATTGGGCACTGAGATTACGAGCAGCGGGCATCTTGTAGTAGCAGTAGGGTATACAAGTGATAAAGGCGTAGTAGTAAACGATCCAGCTAGAGACAAGAGTTTAGGCTACTTTAACTACAATGGAGCTAAAGTAATCTACGACTGGCCGGGCGTAAACAACGGTAGAGTCAACTTAAAGAAAATAAAGGTCTTTATTACAGTAAGGCCTACTAAGCATTTAAAGAAGGCAGAGCCAATTGAGCCTTGTAAGCCAGAAGGACTGGAAAACTACATGCCAGTGTACATTTTTCTAGCAGTTTCGCTAGTAATTTCAATTATAGTAGGCTTAATTGTAATTAAAAAAGAGTACTCTAAAATATATTCACAAAATAAGCAATAGCATAAAAATAGCATATATATTGCATAATTATAGACAAACTATATTCTGTAGAAGTGAATGCAAGTTTTCGAATAATATTAGCTGATATTAAATCAGAAAGCTAAGCCACTAGCTACCTTAATATATTTGACAGAACAATTTTATGTGAGAATGAGTAGTGCTGCCGAAATAGTTGAAATGTTTCGTAAAGATAAGGCTGCTAGAAAAGAGCTAGTAGAACTTCCTGTAGCAGAGCCTGATCTACGTCTTATCATAGTCGAGGCGGCTTTACGTGAAGTAGCGACCAAACAAGACTTAAAAGAACTCGAAGAGAGACTGAAAAATGAGCTCGACTATAAGATAAGTGCTTTAAGAAGCGAGCTTAAAGCGGATATTGTTGGTCTCTTAAGAGAATTAGATAAACTATACAAAATAATGATGACTACACTAATAGGAATAATGATAACACTAGCAACAACAATAATAACAAAAATAATACCATAAATGACATACTATTAAAGAAAATAAATGTAAATAAACTAACTTAAAGGTGATACAATATTTTAGTAAAAGTCTTCAAGAAGAGGTTCGGAAAACCTTAATATAATTTTATATATGTGAATTACACATAGTGCACAGATGGCAAATATTACACTTAGAATACCAGATGAACTATATGAGTTAATGAAGGAGTTCAAGGAAGTAAATTGGTCTGAAATAGCTAGAAGAGCTATTCTGCGTGAATTGCTTAAATTAAAGGCTAGGAAAAGAGGATTAACGAGAAAAGAGGTTTTGATGTATATGTCGCTTATAGGAATGAGTACAGAAATAAAAGCCTATAGCTATGATAAGGAAATAGAGTTATTGAATAAAATAAAGGAACGAGAAAAGTATAGATTGATGCTATTAAGCGAGTTAGAGAAAGGTAAGTAGTTATGATATTAGATACTTCTGTTGCAATAGAGAAAATAAGAAATAATGAGGATATATATGAGAACATAACTTCTATAACTTTAAACGAGTATCCTCCAATACTTTACTATGAAAAGTTTCATGGAACAGTAATATTTGCTGACGAAAATGATCAATTGCTAGCTGCTGTACTTCAAGAGAAATTAAGGAGAATAGGAGCTCCTAAGAGTGTAGGAGACTTAGTAATAGCCGCTATTTGCATAAATAGAGCAGAGGAGCTAGTGACAAAGGATAAAGGATTTATTGAAATAAAGAAAATAGAGCCCAGATTAAGAGTAATATTTCTTGAATGATTTTAAGAGCAATTTGAATAAAACTATGTTCAACGAAATATATGCTTATCTAAAGAAATGGGATTTAAATAAAGTAGACTTGTTGTCGAGAAAAATAGCTGAAAAAACATACTTAGATAAGATATCGAGGCTATCTGAAGGCGAAATATATTCTCTGATAGATGGGATAACAGGAGGACTAGGCTACCGCAAAGGAGACTTTAATGTCATGAGAATGGGGTACTGTGGCTCACTAATAGCTTGGCCTGAAGCAATACCAGAAGGAGGGAAAGTCCTAGAAATAGGAACTGGACTAGGGAGAACGTGTTACGCGGCAGTAGAATGGGCAAAACCATCACTTTTCTTGACACTTGATAATTCGCCAGAAATACTGGCAATAGCACTCTACAGAAACCCTGTTAAAGCATTCTCTGAAGCTCTTAAACGAAGTATAGTTAAAATAGCTTTAGTAGATGCAGTTAAAGCAGTAAACATTATTTCAGAAAAATTCGACCACATCATACATGATGGAGGACCAAACCCCGGGAAAAACCCTAGACTGTATTCAAAAGAATTTATCGAAAAATTATTACAGCTACTGAAACCCGGTGGAACACTGTCAATTTTTGCTGGCCGGAATAAAAAGTGGCAAAATAAGATATACTTTGTGTTAAAATCCTTAGGCTTTACTATAGAAACAGTTTCTTTCCCAGAGACACCTACTTTAGTTTTTCATGCTCTAATGAAGTAAAATTATTCGTTGTGTTTACTGTATATAGTTGTTAGTTGTTCTGGTCCATTAAGTCTAATATCAAGGTCATTTAATATGTCTCTACCCAATATAGGGTACTTTATCGTATGTGATGAGTACACGCAAACTAATTTTCTGTAGATTTTAGGGATCTCTATGTAAGCTTTAGCCTTTTTAAGCTTTGAATAAAACCCTATGCTTGTGACTACGTAAGCTGGTTCAAGCGATTCGATTATAGAAAGTCCTATTTTTTCGTAAATAAATATGGGTACGATAATAGTTCCTGAGAAACCTGTATCTAGTAATGCTTCTAAGCTGATTTTTCTTTTAGTAACAGGATTCTCTAATTCTAGTTCTACTACTGGAGCAGGGGGAGTAAAGTCTTTTGAGTACTTAATCTGATATAAGTTCAAAACTTCCTCCACCCCATTCTAAAACTTCTTTTTCTTCGCCTATTTCTGTTAAAATTGCTTTTCGTACTCCTTCATTCCATAGTTTTCTCAAGACTATTATAGCTTCATCAAGTGTATCATATACTCCCATAACTTTTCCTTTAGCTACGACTAGATACTTACCTTTTAAATGCTTATTTTTCTCAATAAATGCCCTAGCAACTCTTCTGTTTTCTTCTTGTTCGTCAAAAAAGTCTTCTACCCATGCCTTTAACGCCATATTCACAGCATCTGATACACGAATGCCTAGTAGGGAAGCTTTAGCTTTTACTTTACGGTAAATTTCTTCATCAACACCTTTTACAACTATATTTTTCTTCACAGGTAGAAAAGTATAACTAAGCATAAAAGTTTTCCTTTCTACTTCGCCGTGCATACGAGGCTATTTGTCTTGAGTGAGTAGGGTTAGGTTACTTGACCTCACTCATGTAGGTGAGCTAGTGTTGGTGAGTACCCCGGATCTCACTCCAATATATTGAAGCATTAAACAAATATACATAATATATTAAAGCATACATATAAATGAATATCAGATAATAATTTTATTTTATAGAAAAACAGAATACAGCAAGTGCTTTGATTAGGAGAATAGTGTTAAAGTAACTTATTGTAATTAATTTGAGTTAATAGCTTATTTACATGCAAATTTGACTTAAAAATAGTTAGGTAAGTGCAATTAAGTTACTATATATCTTATAAACTCTCTTTCATCTGAGTATACTACTATTTCTTTTTTAAGAAAAGTACCTGTGTCTATTTCGCTTGGACTTAGTAGTGATCTGTGAGTGTGACCGTGTATTATTAGGTCTACGCCTCTTTTCTTTCGGTATTCTTCGGCGTTTTGTCTAAAGGCTTCTGTTAATTGAGATACTTCTTGGGCTTTACTTTGGTCTCCTTTTTCGAGTGCTCTTATTTTAGAGCCTATTGTTTCTCTACTATTTATATTGACGTTGTTTAGAATAGGGTCTATTAGCTGTGTCCATAGAGGTCTAAGCATTTTATTTAACTGTTCTAAGTAGGTTCCAAAAGCTAGCCAAGACTTGTAGACTAAGGGGTTCATTCGGAGAAGCGGGTCGAATTGATGGCCATGAACGTAGAGAGTTTTCGTTTTCTAGTCATAGTATTCTATTAAGTAGAGGGCGTCGATATCTAAGTCTGCTAAAGACTCCCATATTTGCCAGTCGTGGTTTCCTACGATATAAAAGAGTTTAGCTAACTGAGCGTATTCTCTCATAAGACTTATTTCCTCCTTGTATTTTTCGAGAATTTTGTTAATTGGGCAAATCCAGAAATCGAATATGTCTCCTAAGAGAAATATTTTATCGAATTCTAGTCCCTTCGTGTAGAAAAAGTCTAGGAAGATTTTTCTAACTGAGTCGTAGTCTGGAGTTCCTATATGTATGTCTGATACTATGAGGTATTTCAGGGCGACGCACCTCTTGAACTAGTGTTTACTATAAGTGAAATAAAGTTTACTTAACTAGTTTCTTTTAACACACATTTGAACAATAAATTCTGCTACAAGGTCTATGTCTTTGAGGTATACGAACTCGTTTTCTCCGTGGAGATTGTTGTTTGGTCTATGTGTGCCGAAGCCTACACAGGGTATTCCTTTATTGAAGAAGTGTGTTCCATCGTTTCCGCTGAGCTGAGCAATAGTGCCTAGCTTAAAGTCTATGCCATAGACTCTCCTATATGCTTCTTCGGCGGAGAACAGAGCTTCAGCTACAAGATTTTTGTCTGTAGCATACCAGCCATTTCTGCAACAAGTTATTTCGAGTTCTGCTGTAATGCCTGTCTCAGACACAACTTCATTAAATACTTTCTTCAGCTCTTCTACGGCATTCTCTGGCTTTTCTTCAGGTATAAGCCTTATATCAAAGCCTGCTAGAACCTCGCCCGGAATTCTATTTAATTTCTCGGGTTCTCTAGGCCCTAGCTTAACTACTGTCACATTGAATCTACCCCATGTTTTAGGCTTAGGAGAGTCTCGTGGAGCATTATACTGCGAAATTTTTCCCTCTCTCAGTGGCTTGTACTTGGAAATGAACTCGTGTAGAAACTTGATAGCTTTTTCTACTGCATTGTCTGCTCTATGAGGATAGCCTGCGTGTCCAGCTTTTCCTTTAACTTTAATCCATCCGTGAATAATTCCGCTGGCTGCTACAACGATATTATCGGCGTCTGAGTCTAGTATGACGGCTTTATCGAAAGACATTTTCTCTAAAAGAAGCTCTACACCAGTACCCCCTACTTCCTCGTCCCCTGTAACGACCATAAAGGGCCTGTACTTCAGTTTCTCTTTCATTTTAACTAATTTACTTAAAGCAATTATTGAAGACACTATAGCTGATTTGTCGTCTGAAGCACCTCTTCCATAGACACGGTCTTCGAGTACAAGAGGCTTGTATGGGTCTACTTCTTTTCCATCAATTATCCACGGGCCTTTAGCTGGAACAACATCATAATGACTGACGAAAGCCACCGAGGGAGCATCAACATCTATTGAGGCAATAACAGCAGGAACATTTTCTCCGCTACTTGTTTTTAAGTCTAAGATTTCTACATATACTCCACTTATTTTATTGAAGAAATCGGCTATCACTTCAACTATTTTCTCATAATTTTCTCGAACTATTTTCCCTTCTTCAACGCGAACTTCGCTTGGAATAGAAACAAGCTTTCTAAGAATTTTTGTGGAATCGAGCACGCTTTCTAAGTGAACCGGAGGTATATTAATTTATCAAGGTATGCGCCTAATTTCCAGTTAAGTTTAGGGAGAGATTTACTTACTGATAAAACTTATATAATGGTAAGGCTCTATATCGATGTAAGTCTAACCAGAAGAGGTGGTTAGATGGAGTTGCCATCTATAATTAGTAGGATAGGAGGACTGGCTGTAAGACCTAAAGAGACTCTGAGCATTATTGTTCAAGAGAGAAGAAGTACTCTCAGTGCACTACTAGTAGTGGCGCTAGTCTATTTAGTCAGAGGCTTAATGCTGTCAGCGTTCATAGTAATGTTAGCAAAATGGGTGTTAAGCTTCGCTGAAGCTTTTTCTTCAGTAGGCCTTCCCCTAATAGTCTACGGCTTACTTAATGTAGCGTGGATATCTGTAGTCTCACTAGATGTTCTCAAAGGCATTGCTGTGTGGATAATATGGAGTCTTGGTATATACCTATTTAGCAGAGTTCTTGAAGGAGGAGGCGGCTTAGAAGATACTCTTGTAGTTGTAGGCTACTCTACAATAACAAGTGTTCTCATTGTAGCAGGAGGAATGGTAATGCTAGTTAAGCCATTTTTAGGGCTAGTAGCTGTCCTAGTACTCTACATAATTGCGAAAATATGGCAAATATATCTCATTACTCTTGGAGTAGCTGAAGTACATGGACTTTCTTTAGGAAAAGCATTCATGGCTGTAGTGCTGCCCATAGTAATTGTACTAGCGTTAATAGGTATTTTTGCAGCAGCAACCATGATTTTTGCCATTAAGGGTGTAACTATATCGTCATTAGTGAGCATGTTTTCTCCATTCTCTTTATTCACATGCGGGTGGTGGTTATGAGGAGGGAGGAAGTAGTAGGTTTAATTATAATAGCAATATTTGTTGCTGGCGCAGTGGAGGCAATAGTACTCCCACACGTATACACTCCACAGCCACTTGAGTTTCTGCACAAAATACTGCCTTCAAAGTATTGGAGCCCAGAAGTATTCGAGCTGAAGTTCAAGAACTTAGTGCTAGTTAAAAACTATCATAAGACTGTAGAGGACTTGCCTAAAGTAACGAAACTACTAGTAAAAATATATGCTAAGTCTTGTGTAATATATATACATGAAGCAAAAGAAGGTATTTTATACAATATCTCAGCATATAGATCTGCACACATATTTGCTTCCGGAACACCAGAGCTTGAGATCACAGAGACAGAGTTAAGCAAAGACACTTATTTAATTGATGTATCTGCTCAAAAAGGAGTAATAATAATAGAGGTATCACCAGAGTTAACTAAAGAGCTCGATATTGAAGTGAAATCAGCTGTAGCTGAAATAAAGTTAGCTTCACCGAGTTTATCGAAGTTAAGTATAGGCATTCACTCTACTACATCGAAAATCTACTTATCACAGCTAAACAATACCAGTATTTCACTAAAGTGTTCTTCATCGACTTTCTCTGCAGAAATAGCTTACAGCAACTTGACGCTGACTTCACTCGACATAGAAGTTAGATCAAGCACAGGTAAAGTAGGAATAAAGATACCTGAAAACACTTCAGCGCAAGTGACAGCAAAAGAAGTTCTATCATCTTCAGTGAGAATAGAAGTGCCAGGATGCAGCAAAACACTGACAATGGGATCAACTACAGTAGGCAAAGTTACTGATAAAGGTCTTTTAGTTAATATCAAAGCTTATTCAAGCATGTTGACGCTTGCGGTGAGGCAGTGACGCTCATAATTCCTTGGAATAGACCATTTAAAGCAAAATTAGCAATAGAGGCACTAAGCAGTCGAACAAGACTAAACATAATAAAAATACTCCTAGGAAACCGCAGAGGACTAACGGCACAAGAAATATCAAGAAAACTGGGGTTAAGCCTACCTACAACACTAGAACACCTCGAAATCCTAGTCTCCTCAGGAATAGTTCAAAGAGAGTGGAGAGTTGTAGGCAAAAGAGTACTTAAAGCATATAAGCTAGTAGACTCGCAGATAGACCTAAAAATAGATTTACCCAGCTTCGTCGAAACACCAGAGAAAAAAGAACTAGAAGAACTAGCGCATCTCTTCGTAGATAAAGTAAGAGAAACAAGAGAACTAGATACAAGGCCGTCGCTGGAAACTATAGAGAGAACACTCAACATAGATAGAGCAAAAGCACTCTCAGTACTAGACTACATACTATCTTCAGAGGAAGAAATAGTAGATCACCTTGCTTCACAAGCACGAGCACTCCTAGAAAACATTGAAACAATAACTGTAAGAGAACTGTCCAAGAAAATGAAAATACACGAATACTGGGCATATGCAGTAGCTAAAAAGCTAGAAGAACAAGGAGGCTACATACTAGAAGGAAGTGTTCTCAAAAAAATAAAAGAAGAAGAGTAATTAATTCTTTTTATCCAATAATTTATTTTGCAATAACATTTAATTTACTAGAATATTTATTTAAAGCCCATATAAATAACTCAGCTCCTTTACGTCCAAAAATATCAATTAAGGCTTTTCTAAAAGTATACTCATCTTTGAAAAGTTCATCAAAACTATTAATGTTAGCTTTGACTCTAGCATGATATAAGAAAACTTTAGCAGTTTTAGGGTCATTTTTCATTAATAGTAGAAAGCATTTCTTTAACCTTTCCATATGTTCACCCAATTTTGCCCATTATTATTTAAAGCAAAAGAGAGTAATTTTAATATAAATTTTTCCAGTCGATTATCATTATTGAAAATATATCTTTCTTGTAGCCCTACTAAGTATGAAAAACTTTTTTCCAATCCATCTATTAGGTAATTTTTCCTACAAATCATCATAATTACATACCACTACCCAGATAAGGGATCTGGATCCGGATAAGGATCGCCTCCTGGCGGGGGTCCTGGATCTGTTTCACTCGACGGCTGTGTGCATGGTGCAGCGTAGACTTTTATGGCAAAAAGCGCTATTATCAGAAGTATCATTAAGAACTTTTTATTTCTGAATAATTGTTTTACAAATAATTTAAGCCAGCTCACTTTCACATGATAATATCTGTTGGAGGGTATTTATATTTTGCGTTTGTTCCATATTCTTCTTGAAGTTATGGTATACTTGCAAAAATTGGTTCTTTTTAAGAATACTTACATTTACTTGTGTTCGACAAGAAAAATATTCTAAGGCAAGTAAATGGAGGCACTAAGCTAATATTAACTATTTCATGTTTTTAGATAAGCATGTAAAGAAAAATGAAGAGATATGCATACATATTGCTAAGCTTTTTAATACTCTACAGGAACATTATATGTGATCTCTACAGTAAATCCTTTTTCTTCTTTTCTCGGCGACTTTTCTTTAACGTAAATATATCCTACGAGTGCGCCACCAAGTATACCGCCTAAGTGGCCCAGTATATCGACGTTTCCGGCAAAACTATTCATTAAAAATAAGAAGACGAGGTATGCTATGGCTTTTCCAGGGCTACCTAAAGTAAACGAACTTATTACAGCTAATGTCGCTGCAATACCCAATATTGCTCCCGATGCTCCAGCTGAAATAGTGTAAAGTTTAAGGTTAAATACTAGCAAGTCTGCTGCTAAAGAAAGAAGATTTCCTGCGAGGCCGCTTATAAAGTAGGATACTAGGAGAAACTTTGATCCGAGGCTTTTCTCGAAGCTCGCTCCTATTATGGCTAGCCAAAACATGTTTAGTAGCAGGTGAATCAGATTTAAGTGCACAAAAAGCGAGGTTACTAGCTGCCACCACCAGCCGTACTTAATTATGAGAATATTGAATTGCCCTAAGAGTACTAAGAGTCTCCAGTTTATTGAAATAAAGTTTCCTCCAATGATTCCCAAAATCAAATACACTATAATATTAATTGCTACGAGAAGTACTGTGAGAGGAGCTGATTCAATGAAACTTGACTGAGTTTTCACAGCTACTCATTCTAGTGAGTTTAAATAAGTTTGACTGTACTACTTCGAAGACATGTTTTGAAAAAACAGTTAACTTAGAACAGCTTTAAAGATAGTGTTTCTTGTAGTGTAGAGTCTAAAAATATATTCTTTTTTGGTTAATAGTGGCTATAATTTATATTGTATTCTGAATATACTTTATGTTTCCTTGAGTTTCTTATCATTTATAAGACTGGTACTGATATTTTTCTACTATTAATTGCATTTATACATTATTACTGATAGGAATTGTGTTTTGAAGCAGAGTTAGAAAGGAGTTTAGCGAAACATTTATAAGTCGATTTATAATATTATAATAGAAACTAATTTATAGTAGCGGTAATCTGAGGTGGGAATTATGGCAGGTAAGACAACTTATTACCTATTAGCTGGCCTCATTATAGGAATCATTATTGGCGCTGTCATCGGTTACATGGTAGCTCCTAAAGGAGTGTCAATGGAGGAGTACCAGAAGTTAAAAACTGAAAACGAGAGCTTAAAGCAACAAGTTCAAGACCTTGCTACCAAGCTTAAGGCTGCTCAAGTCAAGCATATTAAGTTAACTGCCTGGAGCGCTGGTTCTCCTGTAGACTACTTCCGGGCAAAGAACTTAGAGAGAGCAGCAAAGCTTCTAGAAACACTACTCAGATCTATTGGAGTCAACGTAACTATTGAAATTGACTCCTACTATGAGCACGTAAGCGACTGGGGTGCATGGAAGAGCAAGTTCGTAGCTGCTTTTGAGGCTGGCCAAGCACCCGACATCATTTCTGGAATCGACATGGTAGAAGCTGCTGAAGCAGGATGGATTGTACCACTAGACCAGTATGTCGAGAAATATAAGGACCTAGTAGCCGATATACCAGAGCAGCTATGGAATGCTATGAAGTATAAGGGCAAGATATGGGGTGTACCACAGGACGTAGCATGCCAAGTATTCTACTATAGAAAAGACGTGCTAAGACAGCTAGGCTGGAGTGAAGAAGAAATAGAGGCTCTGAGAACAAAGATCATTAAGGGAGAAATAACTTGGGACGACTTAGCACAAATAGCTAAAGAAGCTATGGAGAAAGGCCTAGTAGAGTGGGGCTTCTATCACAGACCAAACTGGGGTACAAGCCTAGAAATACCCTACTATGAGGCAGGCGGAGAGTTCTATGACCCAGATACAGGCAAACTCATCATCGATAAGTCAGCTCTACTAAAGATGTACGAACTCTACTACAAGCTGGCACAAGAGTATAAGGTGCTGCCACCGACAATGATTGGTACAAGCTGGAGAGAGATACACAAGGGCTTCGTTAACGGAAAAGTACTATTCTGGCTAGGCGGAAGCTGGCACTGGGGTGAGTGGCAGAAAGTAGCTTACCACGAAAAGCTAGGTAAGCTAAGCGAAGAATACGAGTGGCAAAACATTGGATTCGCTCCATATCCACCACTAGAGAAGGGCGGAAAGCCTCTAGTAACAATGGGTCCATGGAAGTACCTCATAACAAGCCAGTCAAAGTACCCTGAAATAGCCTTCCTAATTTGTGTCTTCGCTACACTACCACCATACGACACAGACCACGCTATTACAAGCAGCCACCTACCAGTACGCTACTCAACAGTAAACTACCCACCATTCGTTGAGAAAGGAGGATTCCTCTACCAAGTAAGCACATTCGCCACAAAGTACGGTGTAAGCAAACCAGTACTACACCCGAAGTGGGGTGTACTCAAAGAAATACTGCTAACATACTTAACTAAAGTAGAGAAAGGAGAACTCACGCCAGTACAAGCTGTGGACGAGGTAATTAAAGTAGCTAAAGCTGAGCTAGGAGATGAAATAATTACAAGAGACTAAGAGAGGTGATTTAAATGAAAAATATTTTTTATATTTTTTCTGATATTTCTGAGAAATTAGATTTACCTAAATTCAAAGCTTTTAAAGCTATTAAAAAATATACTCGTAAGCTTCTCCCTTATCTTTTTATGGCTCCCTTCTTCGGATATATTATACTTACTTGGATTGCACCAGTACTAATTACTATTATTTTATCTTTCATGAAAGCCCAGTGGACTATTACTAGAATGCAGTTTATAGGATTAAAGAACTTTGAACGAATATTCACTCGAGATATTTTCGCGTTTCAAGCTCTCAAAGTCACAGTGCTCTACGTCTCTACAGTGCTAATAATAAATGCTTTCTTTAGTTTAGTGCTGGCGATCTTCGTAACATACTTTGTTAAAAATGAGACTATTGCAGCAGGAATAAGACTTATGTGGCTTATTCCGAGAATTACACCTGCCGTTATCTACGCTCTTCTCTGGAGATGGTTCATAGACCCCCGCGTAGGAATGTTAAATAAAATACTAGCCTTCTTTGGATTGCCGACACCCAGCGACTGGCTGCTCACTTCGCCTTACTCACAGATACTCATGATTGTTGTAAACGGCTACGTTGGAGCATCATTCGGCCTTATTATCTACTCTGCTGCAATAACATCTATTCCAAGAGAACTCTTCTATGCTGCTTCAATTGACGGAGCGTCAGACTGGCAGATAATACGTCACATAATTATTCCTCTCCTCAAGTGGCCAATATTCTTCGTTACAGCTTGGCAGGCTCTTAGCCTAATATCTTCATACGAGCACATTCTAGCGCTGTGGGGAGGAGCCGGTGTAGCCAGGGCAGCTGAAGTAGAAGTATGGGCGCTATACGCTTATGTGAGGGCATTCTATTCAGCTGAGTACGGATATGGTGCAGCTCTCTCTGTATTCCTAGTAGTCATAGGTCTTGTTCTCATAGCCATATTCTTCAAGATATTTGGCTTCAAGAGAATGATGCAGCCTTCGAGAGTAGAGGTGTGAGACTATGAGTAGTCGAAATGATTATGTTTCTAAAATAAGGAAATATAAAATCAAGAGAACTTTGACGCTAATTTTTGTATACGCAGTTCTCTTAGTGCCCTTAATACCTATACTACTAATGGTGGGATGGCTCGTTGCGCAGAGTTTCAGTGAAGGGCCTACTGACAGCATAATACCCAACGGCTTTACCTTAAATAACTTCAGGTTTCTCTGGGCTCCGATACGATTTGGTCTTTCAGAGTACCCGAACATATGGCCTTTAGTAATGAACTCTCTCTTCTTAGCTCTAGGTACTACGGCTTTCGAAATACCTGTAGCCGCTTTAGCAGGATACGCTCTCTCGAGAATGGATTTCAAGGGCAGAATGTTTACGATGAGACTTATAGTTGCTCTACACGCTTTTCCCGGAGTGATACTCTTAATAGCCTTATTCTATATTCTAAATAGGCTAGGGCTCTACGGCAAAGGGTTCTTAACACTAGTAGGTGTCGCCTTAGTTAAAGCAGGACTAGGCATACCGATGGATACTTGGATACTGAAGGGTTTCTTTGACGGCATACCCTGGGAACTAGAGTGGGCAGCTATGGTCGATGGAGCTACCCGCTTTAAAGCATGGCGCAAAATACTGCTACCTATAGTTGCTCCAGGAATCTCTGCTGTAGCAATATTCTCCTTTATGAGCGGCTGGGGCGAGTTCCTAATAGCCTACACTTACATCAAGAGAAAGGAGTTCTACCCACTCTCAGTATTTCTGTACAGTGTCATAGGAGAATTCGTTTACGTTGACTGGGGACTACTAGCGGCGATAGCGCTCTTCTACATGATCCCAGTGCTGATCTTCTACGCGCTATCGCAAAAGACTCTCTTGAAGCTACAGCTAGTGGGAGCTGTAAAAGGCTAATTTAAACCACTCATATAAATTTAAGTTGTTTAAGACAATACATAAATGAAGTCTGGTGGTGATAATATGGTTCGGGTTAAACTGGTCAATCTCTGTAAGTATTTTGGAAAAGTTAAGGCAGTAGATAATCTCAACCTAGAGATAAAGGATGGAGAGTTTGTGGCACTATTAGGGCCAAGCGGCTGCGGAAAAACGACAACACTGCTCATGATAGCGGGAATCTACAAGCCTACCAAAGGATACATCTACTTTGATGACCAGATAGTAAATGACCTACCACCCAAGGATAGGAACATTGGAATGGTTTTCCAGAACTACGCGCTTTATCCTCACATGACCGTGTACGAGAACATAGCTTTCCCACTTAAATTAAAAAAACTACCTAAAAAAGAAATAGACAAGAGAGTAAGAGAAGTAGCCCGCTTCCTTAGAATAGAGGAGCTTCTCGATAGAAAGCCAGGCCAGCTCAGCGGAGGCCAGCAACAGAGAGTAGCTTTAGCAAGAGCACTCGCTAAAAGACCGCAGCTCTTCCTCATGGACGAGCCTCTAAGCAACTTAGACGCCAAGCTCCGTGTAGTAATGAGAGCTGAGCTAAAAAGATTACAAAAAGAACTTAAAATAACGACTATCTATGTTACTCACGACCAAGTAGAAGCAATGACTATGGCCGACCGAATAGCAGTAATGAATAAAGGCAGACTACAGCAGTATGGTGAACCCCACGAGCTATACAATAAGCCAGCAAATGTTTTCGTAGCAGGCTTCATAGGCACACCCCCAATGAACTTTCTTGAAGGATCGCTAGTAGACAAAGGAGACTTCATGATAATAGACTTCGGTCCATTTTCCCTAAAACTGCCCCAAGACATAGCCGACTTACTTAGAAAAATGAATGTCTCAGGAGAAGTCATATTCGGCATTAGACCAGAAGACGTAATTATAGGAGATCAAGGAGAACTTGAAGGAGAAGTATACGTCGTAGAGCCATTAGGCAAAGACATAATAGTCCACGTCAATTTAGGCGACAATAAAATAATAAGAGCTGTAACGACAGTAGAGAAAGCTCCTCCAATGGGTAGTAAAATAAAAATATCATTTAATACAGGAAAAATACACATTTTCGACAAGAAAACAGAGAAAGCCTACATCTAACTCACAAATAGTAAGGTGTAGATGATGAGCCTTGGACTGGCCTGAAAGATGAGGAATCTTCTCGCCACTGATATCTCTGGTTCACTTGACTAAAAACATATATCTCGATAAACAGTTATTTACTTGTGGTGGGAAAAGAAGACTACAATAAGGCAGTGACAGATTTTGTTAAAAATTTCTGTAAAGAGCTAGGCGAGTACATTGAGGCTATTTATGTTGCTGGAAGCTATGCTCGAGGATATTTTGTGCCCGGTAGAAGTGATATCAATGTATACGTAGTACTAAACAAAAGGAATCGGAATATTGAAAATAATATTATTGAAATAGCTAGAGAAATTGAAGAAAAGTATCTTAAAAAAGTCAAATATTATCATTGGGCGCTTTTTCAGTTGCTGTAACAAGCATAGAGGAAATCAAGTCTGAGAGATCATGGCTTGGTGCTGGATGAGAATGCTGTATTTTCATGAGAGAGGGAAAGCTTCTTTACGGTAAAAGATATAAGAGACGCTATTCTAAAGCCTTCCAATGAGGCTATTATTATTATTTAGCTAAAGATTTTATAGAAAATGGAATTCCTACTCGAGGGCAGTCAATTAGCCAATGTTTTTCGCTTATATTCAGAAGTGCCGCAATATTCCTTTCTCTTAAAGGCAAGTATGTGGCGTCTAAGAAGGAAGTAGTCAAAGAGTTTGAGAAAGAGTATGGTAACCACAATATTGTTAAAATGCTTAAAGATGCGAAAAAGACTATAGAAGCTGTAGTTAAATACTAATTTATATAGGACATATATTTGAAATCGAGTGATGATCAACTCCGATGCTGAGTAGTGATGAGGTGGCGGCTAACTGATTTATTTACCATATTATCTCGAAGTCGCTATACTCATTTTTTGCTTCGCTCCACTCTACTTCAACGTTTTTAACATATGCTCCTACAGGTCCTTGCCATAAAAGCGATACTAGTCTACGTAGGTTTTCTTCTTCTCCTTCAGCCACTACTTCTACTCTGCCATCAGGCAGATTTCGTACAAATCCTTTAAGTCCTAGCATTTTAGCGTAGCGGTAAACAAAGTACCGGAATCCTACTCCCTGAACAATTCCGCTTACATAAGCATGTATTCTCTTCACGTAGCCTACAACGTAGACCGTAAAATAAGTTTTCCTGCACTGTAATTAATAGAGTAGTGTTATATACTAGTCAGTGGGGCTACTATAGTGTATCAAGTAAATCATAGTGTAAGCGGAGATGGAGGAGAATTCTATATTGAGCTAGAAGGCAAAAAAGCGTTCCTCAAGTACTATATTCACAGAGGACGCGGCGTTTTAATGATTATGGAAACATATACTCCGCCTGAGCTGAGAGGACGTGGAATAGCTTCAACATTAATGAAGCATGTCTTAGAATACGCTAAGTCAATAAACCTTAAAGTACATCCTCTGTGCTCCTTTGCAAAACACTATATTGACAAGCACCCTGAGTTCAGGGAACTTCTCTATAGGGCTGAGGCTACATGACGAAAGTACTTGTAACAGGTTTTAGTCTATGGGGAAGCGAGAAATATAATCCTTCAGCTGAAATAGCCTTAAAGCTAAATAATGTCGTAATAGAAGGCTATCGAGTAATAGGAGTTGTTTTACCAGTATCTTTTAGAAGAGTAATAAAAGAGCTGCCTGAAATACTACTTAAACATAGGCCGACCATAGCAATACATCTAGGACTAGCTCCTCGCTCTCATCAAGTATACGTAGAGAGAGTAGCGTTAAACCTCATGGACACTGAGAAAGGAGATGTAGATGGATTTAAGCCGAGAGACGAGCCAATAGTACCAGGAGGGCCTGCGGCGTACTTCGCTACAATACCTACTAGAAGAATAGTGAAGAGACTGAAAAAAGAGGGAATACCGGCAGCCTTATCATATTTTGCTGGAACATTTTTCTGTAACTGCGCAATGTACATTTCCTTACACACAATAGCTACACATAAACTAGAAACTATTTCAGGATTCATCCACATACCTTACACGCCGCAGCAGGCAGTAGAGAAAAACGCCCCAAGCATGTGTCTACATTTAAGCCAGAAAGCAGTTGAAATAGCAATAAAAGAGAGTATAAATCATCTTAAACAAACTAAAAGCAAGAAAATTAAGCAGGAATCTACTTAAGTTCACTTTAAAACGGAGTCTATTAGGCTTTGTATATACTTTTGCTCATTTTCAGTCAAAAGGTTCCAGTAGTTTACTCCTATAATGTTTTCAACTAGATTGTGAAAAGATCTAATATCGTAGGAAAGCAGGTAGTCTATTCCGTATTCTTCAATAACAGCTACTGTTACTGCATCAGTGTAGCTAAGTCCTTTACGCGAAATATTTTCTCTAAATATGTTGAGGGCTCTAGCCTCGATTTCTTCATCTGTATAAATTACTTTAATCAAGTCTTTTTCTATAAATACATTTAGAAATGCTATTGAAGTCTCTGGAGATAATCTATATTTGAGAATAGTTAATGTTTCATTTAATATATGGTTTGTAATAAATGCGTGGCCTCATTTGCCTTGAAGTAGATGTGCGATTAGTCCAAGCGAGTCTAAGTGATGTTTATCCCTTTTGCTGTAAAAAGCAAAGAAAATACCTGTGTCTACAAGTGCTGTCACTGCTCTACACCGTAGAGATATTCGTCGACTTTCTCGGCATTTGTTTCACCTATATCTTTAGCATATTTTAGTGACTGAAAGACGGTTTTTAAGTCTCCTCTGTAGTTTTCAAGTTCTTTTTCAGCAAGTTCTATTAAATACCTTAATGTTTCAGCTAAACTTTTCTTTCCTGTAAGCCTAGCTATTTTTCGAGTTTTCTTTTATCCTCCAAAGATACTCTAATGGTAGTATATTTAGCCATAGCTCCTGTAGCTTTAACTGGCTTCAAACTAATAAACATTACTATATGTAGACATGTATACAGACCTATTCGGATGAAAGCAAAGTTATTTTTAGAACATTTAGTTATTCTGGTTGATGTACGCGGTAGGCGTTGATTTAGGCGCTACAAATCTTAGAGTAGTAGTAGCTAATGAGAATGGTGAATTTCTAGTAAAAATAAGCGAACATACTGTCCACGAGGGCACCGGATGGAATGTTACAGCCCAGATTATTAGAATGATTAAAGAAGCTCTCGCTAAAAGTGGAGTTGATTTAAGAGAGGTTGCAGGAATAGGTGTTGGAGCAATAGGGCCTCTTGACTTAAGGAGAGGAGTAATTCTGAAGACACCTAATCTTCCTTTCGAGGAAATACCTATTGTAGAGCCTCTTGAAAAAGAGTTTAGTAAACCTGTTAGAATGCTTAATGACTGTACTACAGCCGTTGTAGGCGAAAAGCACTTTGGCGCAGGTAAAGGTAAAGACAATATAGTGTACGTGACAATAAGTACTGGTATTGGCGGAGGAGCATATGTCGACGGCTACTTGCTCTTAGGAAAAGACGGCAATTTCTGCGAACCAGGACACACAGTAATAGATCCATACGGCAAGCTAGAATGTAGCTGCGGCAAAAGAGGACACTGGGAAGCTTATTGCTCTGGCAGAAGTATTCCGCGTTTCGTTAAGCTACTTAAAGAAGAGTGGGGCGTCAAAGAAACAGTTTTGAAAGGAGACTTTACAGCTAAAGATTTCTTTGATGCTGTAAGACAGGGAGACGAGTTCGCTTTAAGAGCCCTTAAGCTAATACAGAAGTTCAACGCCATAGGCTTTGCTAACATAATCGACATGTATGACCCCAGCCTAATAACAGTAGGAGGTAGCGTTGCTTTAAACAATAAGGAGTACATAATAGACCCTCTGCAGGAAGCTGTAAAAGACTACATTATCAACAGGCCGCCTGAAATCAAAGCTACTCCCCTAGGAGGAGATATAGTGCTCTACGGCGCGGTTGCACTAGCTCTAGGCTTAGAGAAACCTAGAAGAGAGCTAAGAGACTAAGTTAATTTAGGTTTTCTTTAAAATTTTCCTAGAATGGACGATTCATGGATCAGTATCTACGAAGACTTAAAGGAGAGGCTCAGAATAGGTAAAAGACATATACTGAAAATGAGCAAGCTGGAGCAACAGTATTTCTTAATGCAAACTGATGTTTTCAGAGAAAAATTTCTTTACAGCGTTGTAAGCACTGAAGCAGTAAAAGAGGCAGAGGAATGGGTTAAATACTTGCTGCTTAAAGTAGATGAAGTAAAGGAGGAGCTAAAGCTAGAAGGAGTTACATTTACACGCGAATTAAGAAGTTTCCTGGAAGACCCCTTAGAACACTTGAAGAAAAAGATTTTCGTGTATACTTTCGACTTATTTGCAGGGAACCTTGCATTAGAAGAGTTTATTGCTAAAGCATCAGCGGCTATTAGAACTTCTCTTAGAACAAATATGAGGACTATTTACCAGACATGGGTTTTCCTAAGTCTCATAGAGTATTTAGCTAAGGAAGGCAGAATAGTGTACCCTGAGCACGGCTACCTTTACTTAGAAAGAAACGCTAGACAGAAAATAAGAATTATACCGCCCAACTGCATTGTCGAAACCAGAAGTGGAGGTAGACTGAGTTTCTTTATCGAAGCTCCGAGGCCCGTTGCTTGGGAAGACTCAGGAGACTTGAAGAAAATATGGAAGCTCTATGTATGCCTTAGACCAGACTTCATGGTCTACGGCGGCAGCGTAATGAACATACTTGATTTAGACAAAATGCCTCCAGTAAAGAAACCTGACGTAATAATTGAGTGCAAAGAACTCGAAGACTGGTATAAGCGCAGCAGAGACCTTAGGGGATGGTGGGCTAAAGCAATGTCTGCTGAAGAGTGGCGTTTTCTATGGCTTAAAGGACTTCTCGAGGGATTAGGGGAAGCGATGGGCTTAAAGAAAACAGTCGATGAGACTAAAAGCGAGACTAGGAAGGGTTGGAGAGTCAAAGAATATAGGCTTGTACAGCTCTATAAAAACTTCTATAATTCCGATGAAATGATTCTAGTAACCAGAACAAAAATACCTCCTAACATAAAAAGCGAAATAGAGGAAATGGGTTTAATAGTATTCGAAAACATAGGTTTTTCTTCAGAAAAACTAGCCGAAGTATCCGAGCTATTAATGAAGTATAGTAAAGCCGAGAAAGAAGACTTTTTTGCTGAAGTAAAGAAGCTAACAGGAATAGAAGCATCCTACACTGAGCTCTCTAAAGCTTTACTAGAGCTAGTGCGGCGCCACAAAGAGGAGTTAGTAGAGCTACTAGCGAAGCAAACATTCTAATAGCTTTTAGTCAGCAGTAAATAATAGATGAGAAAAACACTGCTACTACTTACTCTGCTAATTATTTTGCCTAGTGCTCTCTCTAAGCCTCGTCCACTTAAGCTAATTGAAAGCCCATGGGCACTGCGCGAACTTTACTTCATTAATGGAAGTCTCTTTTGGAGACATGAAATAAAAGCAGACTATACGCGAATACCCTTCGGAAATATAATCCTATGGTATCCAGTATACGGAAAACCAGGAGCACAAATTAACATTACAGTAGAGTACTCATGGAACGGAGTAGAAGAATACCTAGGAGAACCTGCATCAATTTACTTAATATTAATAGGATTTAGTGATACATACAGAAACAACTGGTTTTCAGACAGCTCAAGAAAGTATTTTGGCCAAATACTGGCTAACGAAACAAATTTCAAGAAAACATTCAAAGTAAAGCTCCCTCAGAGTAGTGGAATACTAGTACTAGTAGTAGAGCTTTATAGAAAACACTTATCCCTAGAAAACCTCATTTCAAGAATGTATGTTTTTTCAGTTATTGTAAACTATTCTAAGGAAACAGGATTCTATGAAGAAAACTACAATAAGGCATTAAATGAAGTAAAATATTATGAAAAACTCCTATACCAAAATAGACAGTATAAAAGTATTTTTGAAAGCTTACTTAATGAGTCTTCAGCGCTGAAAAAAGAAATAGAAATTCTTGAAAATAAGATAGTAGAGTTAAATAACACTAGAAGAAGTTTGCTAGAAAAATTAGATACATTAAATAAAATAAATGTTTACCTTAGAAATAATTTAAGTGAAGTTGAGAAAGAATACAAAAAACTTTATTCAAAGAAAGACAATATTGTTAAAGAAATAAATAGCTATAAGTTAAAGACAGCTATATTTCTCCTAGCCAGTTTATTACTCATAGCAGGTTCAATAAAATATAGACGCAGAAAACTAGCTATATTAGTGATTCTACTTCTTCCTCAATTAACTTTCCCTCAACCTAATTCATTCATTACTGTGACTTCTGCTGTATGGAAACTTGAAGTCACTACAAAATTGAATAAAAATATCCATGTATTGTGCAAGGCAGTATTCTTAGATAACGAAAATATTTCATTAAGTGGAATAGACTACTTGTTCAGAGTAGACAAAACAGGGTTAGGCTGGGTAGGTGAATTTTCTTACATCTGTTTAACTAGAGAAAAATATTACGTAGAAGGCTTATTTTTAAAGTCAGAAAACTATGATTCACGTATACCTTTTGAAGAAGAGTGCAGCTACTTACTGAAAATAGACTTTAATTTAAGTAGTGTACAATCTTTTGAAGAATATTCGGTTATAGTGCTTATTTACAGTTTCAAAGGAGATTTATTTCATAGCTTTATAAAACTATTTAATTTCAGTGATGTATTTTGCATTAGGTGTCTTAGAAGCAAAAATATTTTATTTTCTAGTCAGATATCGTATGTTAATGAAACTATCAAAAAATTAAGAAAAATTGTTAGCAAATTAAATAACACTGTTACATTACTAGAAGCTGACGTTGCGAATATCAATGAAAGTATAGGAAAGGTCTTAAATGAGAACGAATACTTGGAGAAAAGAATTAATTATTTAGAAAATGAAATATATGAGCTTAAAGTAGGGTTACCTAAGCTTGAAGAAGAGAAAGTTTTTTACTTTAATGCATATATAGCTAGTGTATGTTTATTTATGGTAATAGTAGTTGTAGAAGCTGTATTATTTTTCAGGAAGAGAATTAAAGTATTCGTATTCCTGTAAGACTTCTCGCTTTTTCTATTTTACTTAAGAATTCGTTTTCATCTATAAGCCATTCTCCTTCACTATAGTTTTTATATAAGTCAATGTATTTTTGAAGACCTCTTTCATTTACTTGTGCTAAAAAGTATCCTTGAATAATTTTCTTAGCACATAAATAATCTAGTGCTTCATAAAATTCATTTATGCTAACAGAGGGTATTCGCATGTAAACTAATAGTTTGTTTTCGCCGAAAATTTTAGCATAGGCGTGTAAGAAGGGTTTTCCATAAGTAGCGTTTATGTAGCGGCACATTTCATCGAATCCATTAAAGCTTATTATTCCAGCTAAACTTGTAGTAAGTAGCGGAGGATAGGGGTAAATCGATATATCGTAGCCGTCTATGAGGTTTTTACCTACTATGTGTCTATAGTAGTGATACCTTACGCCTTGCGGAGTTATTCCAACGATTTTAGCTAAATCTACGAAGTCTTTAGTACCGTCTACCTCAAGTTCTCTTAAAATAACTAGATCTGTTGAATCAAAAAATGCTATACGGGGCCCCTCGAAAGGAACTTTTTCGCTTGAAATACTTGCCGAAAGAACTTCTTCAGCCCAATCAAGGTAATTTACCTTCCACTTATGTGAAGCTAAGTCGTAGTACTCTAGAAAGTTTACTCTATTTATTTTAAAGGGAGTTCTCTTGAAAATAAGCATTCGTGTAAATACTTCTGATTCTCTTAGCTTTGATAAGTAATTTAGTAAAATTTCCTCCCTACCTACAGGGAAACAAAAATCTACGAGATATCCGTTACATTCACCATAGCATCTAACTATGCTAAGAGTATACTTTGTTTTAAGAAGATCTTTTGCTTCTGAAATAAGATAAGGCTGAGCTGAAGCGATAACCGTGTATATACTTAATCCTAGCCTATAGTAGTCTACATTAGCTGTTATTCTAAGAACCTTTTCTTCTCTAATTAATTTAATTAATCTAGATCTAGTAGTTTCATATGGAAGCTTAGCTAAGCGAGAAATTTTAGCAAAGTTCCTTGGATTCTCAGGAAGATAATGCAATATTTTAATATTCTTCTCGTCAAATACTTCTTCTGTGAATCTTTCAATGTATTCTTTTATTTCCATTAAACTCTTCACAATAAAATATGCTGAAAGAAAAATATAAGCTTTCTTATATACATAAATATTACAGCTTTTACAGATTAATTGGTTATTTGATGTATTCTTTTTTGCAACTAATTAAGTAAAAGTATGGAATAATTTAACTGTGAAAAATTGTTCCATGAATTTCCTCAAGCTTATCTTTAATCCTGTTTATAAGACTAAGTACATAGGTTCTAGTGAAGTCTTCGGAAGGCTGTCTTCCCGAGATATTGTCTTCATGAAGAAATCTTGGCACCGGTTTTCCTACATTCTTTTCATATAGTTCAATCCACTCTAAAGGAATTTCTTCACTTAAATATTTTTTAGCTATTTTCGCCAAGACTAGAACATATACTCTAGGAACAGCGTATAAGTTGTAGCCTCCTCCTCCCACTATTATGTAAAAGGATCCTATTTTTTCTGCAGTTAGCATAATTTTCTCAACTATTTTTTCATAAACATTGATTGATAAGGCTAGATGAGTTAATGGATCCGCTCTATAAGTATCTACACCTAGCTGGTGTATAATAACACGAGGCTTATACCAGTTTAGTAAAGGTAAAACTAGTTCATCTATTATCTTAAGGTATTCTTTGTCACCTGTATAAGGCAGTAAAGGAATATTTATCATAAAGCCGTATCCATCGCCTTCGCCAAGCTCATGCTCAAATCCTGTTCCAGGATACAAGTACTCGCCGCTTTCATGAATATCTATTTTCAGTACAGGGTCTCTGTAGAGTATTTCCTGTGTTCCATCTCCGTGATGAGCGTCTGTATCTACTACAGCTACTTTATTGAAGCCTTTTTCTTCTAAGTATTTAACAGCTATAGCGACATCATTAAATATGCAGAATCCTCCGGCGCTATTTTCTTTAGCGTGATGGTATCCACCAGCTATATTAAAAGAGGGATCTCCTGTCTCTAGAGCTTTCTCGACTGCAGTAAGAGTTCCTTTTACGTGAAGAAATGCTGCCTCAAAGCATCCCTTAAAAGCCGGAGTATCGCCGTAATCTAAGTAACCATATCTTTGCCGCGAATTCTCTTTAACAAACTCTATGTACTTTTTGCTATGAGCTAACTCAAGTATATTTTCACTGTAGTCAGCGGGTTCGAGTACTCTAATTGAGTCCTCAATATCATATGATTTTAGGAGAGTATAAGTTAAATAATATCTCTTAGGTGAAAGCGGGTGATTTTCGCCGAAATTGTATTTCATGTACTCATGAGTGTAAATAAAGTAAGCCATTAATCTCACTCCAAATAGTCATCTATATTAGGAATGAACAGTCTATTAGTTTATGTTATTCCTAGAATAAAGATTTTCTCCAGCAGGATCTGCGAGAAGCTTTTTGAAAAAGACTTCAGCTATATTGCCTTACCTCTCCCTATAGAAATAGAAAATCTTTTGAGCGAGTTTCTTTCAGAAAATAAGTCTTTTGAAGAGTTTTTAAAAGAAATGCTGAATTTTTTAGGATTATCTGAAGTCTATAGAAAAAGATACCATTATATTGAGCCTATTTATAATACATTAAAAATAATTAAAAAGATAAAAGAAATTAAGCTAGTGTGTTACAAGAGCTTAGACACTGAGCTAGCTGAAGTAAATTACATTGAAAAACTACTAGCTTTAGTGGCTAGAGTCATTGTAAGCAGAAAAATAGATGTTGAATACTGGAAAGAGTTTTTAAGCGAAGTAAGTTCCTCAGAACTTGAGGCCGATTTTAGTGTATTTAACAAGCTTACACTTGATAAAGCTATTATACTAGTTGAATACTGCAACAAGAGTGTTTTAAAATATTTGAAGAAGACTGGAGCTAGAATTATTGTTCCTAAAGACTATATTCCTATGCCTATAGAAGTCCTTATCTGCGTAAACAAGCTTCTCTCAGAAAAAGAAATAATTTTCCTTGTTAAAGAATATGTAAAGTTAATTGAAGAGTATTTATTTAAGTGCAACAATATTGATGAAGCATACATTCTGTGGGCATCCACTAGAGGAAAAGAAATAAAGAATATGTTATTTAATTTAATGAAGAGAGCTAACTTTTCTTTAGAATTAAGTAGTTTTGAGGGCCTCTCTTCTCTATAACTAGAATACCCTTTTCCTCTAGTCTTCTTACATACTTCCATAGAGTTGTCTTAGGGAAAGGTAACTCCCTAGCTATTTCAAACTGGTAAGCTTCTCCACCGTGGCGCTTAAGTGCTTTCACTATGGCTTCCTCTTCTTCAGTTAAGATAACTTTCTTTCTTCCTTTAAGGAATAGGAGAGCTACTGCAATAGCTGCTATAGCTGCAGCACTTAAAATAACTATAGTCAGTTCAAAAGGATATTTCTTTTGTTCTTTTACAGTGGGCTGTTCTTGAGAAGGTTTCTGTGAAGACTTAGATGGAATAATAGTCTTCGGTAACGAAGGAACATATTCGATGCACTGTTTTCCTGCTGGCATGACTACTACAACTTTTCCGTTTACTGTGTCTATTTTAATAGGTACTGCAGAAAGTCCTACTATAGTAGTGTTCTCGGGAAGTATTACTGTAAAGTTTATTGGAGAAAATACTTCGAATCTCCATAAAGCTTTCTTTTTCTCTGTAAGGTCATAAGTAAAGTAAGTGATGTTGAGCAATGAGACTCCAAGTGTGTCTGCAGTAATTTTGTTTTCAGTTAAATTGAATGGCACTGGAACTCCGTTTTCATCTAAAATTATTACGTAGGCTGTTTTATCTTCAATAAAAGGGGCTCCTATTAAAGTAATTTCAGTAGTCAAAGTTTCGTTGCTTTTTAGTTCAACAACGTAATTTACTTCGACAAGTCCAGTACTGTAGATTCTAAAAGATAGTTTTAGAGGGGTATAAGGCTGAGTAAAAATAACTTGAATAAAAATTATGCTTAATAGTGAAAATATAATAAAATACTTAAGGTTTCTTACCACCTGAACACCAAGGTTTCTTTTCACTGTTTCCACGACTTGAATGACTTGGTGCATGTTTCTCCTTTTCTCCTACACCGGGCTTACTTTTTTCTTTTGCCCCTTTAGCCATCTTGTTTACTTCTTTAAGCATCTGTTTTGCTTTTTCCTTATGCTTCTTGGTCATATTTGATATTTGTTCTAGTACTTTGCGCAGCTTTTTGACTTCAGTACTGTTGAACTGTTTTTTCTTCATTGCTTGAAGCTTTCTACTAAGTGCTTCAAGGACTTTTTCTACTCTTTTTTCTCTAGCTTGCTCAGCTACATCTTTCTTTACGCAGCTCATTGCTTTGCCTATAAGAGACATTGCTTGTGCATCTAGTTTTGCTACTTCGCTGCAGTTTCCACCGCTTAAAGCTAGCTCTTTTGCTTGAAGCAGTAAGTTTTCAGCCTGAGAGAGCACTTGGTATGCTTCAGTGACATTGAATCCCTTGGTAGCTAGGTGTGCTAAGACGTCTCTTAAGTGCTCAATTACTGCTAAGTGTCGTTCAATTGCTACAAGTAAGCCTGGGCACTTTGTGGCGTTTTGTTGCTGTATTCTTTCTCTTATTTTCAGTGAGGCGTTTTCAATATAGTCGCAGAGTAGACATATTGCCTGCCTGTAAGTTTTCATAGCTTCTAGTGCTAGTTTAGTTGCTTCAGTGTAGTTGCCTGCGCTGTAAGCGCTTTTAGCTTGCTCTAAGAGGAGGTCTCCCTGTACGAGGCTCTGATTCACTTGCTCTAATATAGTGGCGTTTACGGTGCTCTCGTTAATAAGCTGTATTCTGATAATAAGTTGTTCTCTGGCTTCTTCTGCTAGCGTTATCATTTTCTGAGCCACATTCGGTGGTATAGAGTATCCTAGCACGAGTATTATGCTTAATACTATTGCTAAGGGAACTCCTATAGTTTTCTTCATCATTATCACAGTTCCTTACCTCATTAATAAGAGACACTATTAGCTGTTATGTGAACTCCAGTTCACGTAGCTAGATTTAAGACAGTAAGTACACTTCCCCGGGCTTTGCTTCAATAACTGTTGTGTCTATTTTCTTTTTCTTAATGATCTCGATAAATTCCTTGAAGTCGGGTTGCCTTCCGTGTATAGGTATTGTGTACTTAGGTTTTAGGTCTTCTACCATACGTACAGCATCTTCGGGAGAAGCTGTTGGCGAGGGATAGCCTACTGGCACGAAAGCTATTTTTGCAGACAGCTTAGATAGATCTACGTGACCTGAGTCTCCTCCATGGAAAACAGAGAGATTTCCTAGTGAAATTAAGTAAAGTAGAATAGGACACACGTGTTTTCCCTCTATTGTAGCTATAGTCAAGTTCTTTACTCTAGCTTTAATGCGGGGCTTTAGCTTAATTAAGTGGCTTGAAGGCAAGTAGGGATAAAGTTCTTTATGAACGTCTTCTGGAGCGAAGATTATAGAAGCCCAAGTCTCGTAGATTTTCAGAGCTGTATCTAAGTTAAAGTGGTCACTGTGGCTGTGAGTGTACAAAACGAAGTGTAATTTACTTATCTTATTAAATATGTCTGGTGGAAAAACTGCTGGATCTATACTTATTAAGTAGTCTCCTATTTTGAAAATAACTGAAGAGTACTCGAGGTAAGTGAATACGAATTCATTTTCCTTAAGAGTGTTTTTAAACAATTCAAATCCTCCTTTAATCACCGATATCCCCACTACTTATTTCACTTAAAAGAAATATATACTGTTATTTACCGAGCATACCAGTAGGTAATGTACAATAGGAGAATTCGTATAAAATACTTGGAGTTTTTCCCTCCTAAATGCTTTGTTCTCTAGGGATTAATCGAAGTAGGCTTATTTTGTGTGCGAAAAGTGTGAAAGCTTTAACACGGATTTAGCAGCGGCATATAATATTTTACGAGGAAATACTAATGTTAAATTGAGTGAAAAAGAATTAAAGAACCTACTTAACAGTCCTACAACATATGTTTACTTAATTAGAGAACAGAAATGGGTGCCTAAAAATTAAATTAAATACTTTTTACCCGAAAGGGAGATACCTCACTAGCCCCGAATAAGGGTAACTCACCTGACCCCCTAGGCAGGCAATGAAAGGCCAGCTGACCTAGAGCCGAAAGAGGAGGTCCACCAACTCAGCTTAATTCGAGTAGGCGTAATAATCAAGTCTTTTGTGTAAAGCTTTCCATCAATTACTATTTCTCTGAAAAATATCTCTCTACACGCGGCATCAAAATCTACTCACTGAATAAGAAAATAAATCCAGCGAATACGAGTAAAATAACTCAATTTCATCAGCGATGCCACACATCGTCATCGCTCAGAACCCGGTTCATCATCACCGTACATATTATTCCAGTTACTCTAGTATATTTTCATCGCCTCTACTTATTTATACATACCATGAAAACATTAAACTAAGTAAAATAATTCTTTAACTAAATATCTATGGAGTACTAATCTTAAGTAAAAATCTATTTTACCTTTTTTAAAAAATAAATATTTCTATTTTCTCTCAATTATTTGTGAGATACATGAGGAGAATTATAAATAAGAATAAGAAGAATACTATATTAACAGCAATAACAGCAATTTTAGCCATAATAGCGGCTAACATACTCCCTGCAGTAGCCCAGCCACAATCAATATCTCCTACAGCAGAAGTACAGCCAGAGTGCTATACATGCCAATACTGCACAGACTGGAAACCAGAGTGTGTCCAAGACTGTTTATCGACGTATCCCTGTCCAGAATGCGATAACTGTTTTTTCGCAATTTACGTGGTGACTCCACTCACAGTAGGTGCAATATACGTTTTATATAAGAGTGGTCAGATTCCAGTGATTATCCAGATTGTAGGGCGAGCTGCCAACTGTATTTATTTTGCTATTAAGAATGATTGTCCACAGTGTGCTGACTGCATTGCTGAAAGGGCTGACTGTCTCAAAAACTGTTGCTTGTCTTGGGATTGGGGCTATGTCTGCACAACTTACTGAAAAGCTCAATAAACTTCTTGAAATATTGCTTAAATCAACTTTAATAGTATGCACATAATATGTGGTGGCTACTATGAAGTTTATGTGGCTAGTGAATAGTGCAGTAGAAAAGGCGAAAAGTATGTTAATTAAATACAAGTATGAGCTTGTTTCTTTTTATAGTGTTTTTGTATGGATTTTTCTTATTTATGGTGCTCTCCTCTACTTTTTCAGTGTTCTTAAAATAAAGTTATTCTCATTAATTGGAATACTCATTCTCATTGTAGAAGCTTTGATGTTGATTTGTTCTCCTTTAGTATATAAGGAGACTAAAGCAAAGCTTCTTTTAACTAGAGACTGGAAATCTCATTTTTATGCTTTTACAGTAGTGTTAATATGGAATCTTGTCTTTCTTCTATGGATTTGTATGAGGTGATATCTATGAATCTCTCTAAAAAAGTTTTACTTATTTTAGTAATAGCTGAGGCTATTTTAATGACATGGGCTACTTACTACTATTTTTCAGGAAGCAAAAAGCCGAAAGTAGCAGAAATTATTCCAATAAATAATGTTATCGCTGAAAAGAATCTGGTTATCTATATGTCTAATATTAGTAAATATTATAGGAATTATACTATTGTGTGTCGGGGCTGTAAGATTAATTTAACTATTTCAGGGTATTTCATTTTCTTTAAGAAGCCTCTTCTTTTTACTAAGAATGGTTCTAGGCTAGTGTTAGCGAACGTGACTATTGTTTACTCTAAGTGGCCTTTAGAGAAAAGAATTTCTGATTCAGTAGCTCTCGGCTTCTTAGCTAATGAGCCTATAACAGCTATACCTGTTATTGCTGGTGGGAAAACGTCCTATATGATAGCCTATATGGCTTATACTTGGATCGGGTTAGCTGACGGCTTCAACGATATTCAGCCCACATCAAAAATATTTACCTTCAACTTAGATTCTTCTATTCTACGAACAGGAGGAGGAAGTAGAGGCAAGTACCCAGAGAGAGTTAAAGCTATAGCACTAGTAATAATTCCACCCTACCCACCAGAAAAAATAAAGTACATAGATCTTAGACACGCCTATATAGCATATGTGAAGGGGTGATTTCAGCTATCTAAGCTGATTTTATGGACTAAATTTTCATTAGTATTGCTGAGAGTACTGCAAGTATGCTGGCTACCAGTTCGAGGAGTATTATTGCGTCTACTATTTCTTTTTCTCTTAGAGGACCCTTAGCTAATATGAGTCTAGCTAGAGTCAAGGGGGCTTCGGGATTTCTTGAGGCTTCTATTAGTCCGTTTTCTTTAACTATAGTTGGTCTAGCTATTTCTCTTCTTTCTTTGAGTCCTCTGACTGAAGAGATTACGTAGAAAGCATTCATAATGTGGGGGAACAGTGTTACCATTACGATGAACTCTATTCTCCCTATTACTGCGAGTGCTCCAAGAGCTGCACCTACAGATAGGCTGCCCATGTCTCCGCTAAATATTCTGGCGGGGTACTTGTTGTAGCGATAGTAGGCTAATAGGGTACCTAGCATAATCAGCGAAATGTACACGGCATCTATTCTTCCGCCGAGTATGAGGGCGGATAAAATGGCTGCTACTAGGGCTAGTGAACACGTGGCGGGCATTATTCCGTTCATTATCTCGAGCATATTGACTGCGTTTGCTGGAGCGGCTACAGCGAGAGGAAGTAGAAGCCAGTAGATGAGAGTCATGCGTAGTCTGCCGATAATAGGTAGCTCGGGTCTGCCTATTGTGATTATACCGAAGTATCCTGCCGCAAGTAGAGGCAGGACTCCCAGAATAGTGAGCGCGGTCTTTACTTTAGCTTTTAGAACCTTAAGGTCGTCTACTAGCCCTATAATAGCTGTTAGTATGAAAACAGAGTAGAATACGAGTATTCTCTCTAATGTCAGGTACTTCAAGTAGCCTAGAAGGAAGAGCAGTAGAGTAGCTATTACTCCGGATGAGACTCCAATGAATATAGCTATTCCCCCTATTCTTGGAACAAGTGGTTTATCTGGCTTATGCGCATCCGGAGCAACTAAGTTTCTCTTCTTAAGAAACTCTATTACATGTTTTGTCGCAATGAAAGTGACTATGAAAGACACCGTGAAGACTACTAGTGACTCTATTAGCATGCTATCAGCGCCTAATGTTATTCGCAGGTACTTAAAAATATTGAATCATCGATTTAGTTAAGGATATTAGCGCTACTAATGTTAGAAAAACGTGGCGAGAGAAGTATTTGAAGTAGAGTCTCTTGAAGACTTCTTAAAGCTCGCTGATAAAGTAGACTTTATTCTAAGAATAGATCCTTACCTGCTAGCATACTATTACGGTATGGTCTTTTGCCTAGATTTGAGTTCCTTAAGTGATAGTGAAGTCAAAGAAGCATTATCTACTTTGAGACAAAAAATAGTTTTTATAAAATCTATTAAAACAATAAGCAGTTTACTAGAGAAATTTAAGGCTTAATAACAATGGCGTTTTTCATGACTACTTGGTCTTCTTCATTTGTCCAGTAAACATACTTGAAGTTGAAGTTTGCTGCAGACGCTATAGTGAGGTCTTTGCTTACTGCAACAATTCCTAGGTGATAATTTATGTTTTCTTCTTTAGCCAGCTTGTTTACTTTCTCAACTATTTCTACTACTGCTTCTTCGGGAGTGTATCCTTTCTCGATTAAGTCTAAGGCTGATTTAGCGGCAACTACTCTTATTATTGCTTCGCCGTAGCCTGTGCATATGGCTGCTCCCAAGTTGTTGTCTGCGTAGAGTCCTGCACCAATTATAGGTGTGTCTCCTACTCGGCCAGGGAATTTGCAGGCGAGGCCACTTGTAGAAGTTCCTGCTACAAACCAGTTGCCTACTACAGCTATTGCGCCGATAGTATCGTGTGACTCTGGTAAACCGGCTACTTCTTTTACTTCATCGAAAATACTACTGTTACCCTTTTTCTTTTTAGCCTTCTTCCTTCGCTGAATGAACTTGACGTAGCCTTCTTCGGCAGGTACGTCGGATATTTCTTCTTTGACTAGCTTAGCTAGCTTTAGTGCTCCTTCACCTACAATCATTACGTGAGGAGTGCACTCCATGACTTTCTTTGCTAGTGAAATTGGGTGCTTTACTCTCTTGACTGCGGCTACTGCACCGCATCGTAGTGTTTTACCATCCATTATGGCTGCGTCTAGCTCTAGTTCTCCCTCTATGTTCGGCAGTCCTCCAATGCCTACGCTACCTATGCTGGGGTCTTCTTCTACGACTTTTATACCCTCGACTACAGCTTCTATTGGGTCGCGTTTAGTTAGGAGAATTTCTCGGGCTTTTTCTACGACCTTTTTGCCGAAGGGGTAGTATGATACGGCTATCAAACTTGTATCCATTATCCCAAGAACCACCCGCGCGGCTAGCAAATATATAATTTTTGTTTGAATAGCAGAAATATTTATATATCCCTTTTGCAGTAGCTTAAAACGCTTTACGAGTAATGAAGAGTAGATTATTTCAAGTAAAAATAATATACTAATGTTTAGAATCTTACAGTCCTTTTCAATATTTTTCAATAAGTCTAATCCATGTTTTAATCAGTAGAGGCGATATCTGAGGCACTGATAGAATAAAACTTATAAAGCGATGGCCTATTTCGTAGGCTGCTTCTTCGTTTTCAGGAAGAATTTTTAGGAGTAAGTGACCTCCTTTGAAGAAGTATTTTTCTCCGGGAAGGAATCTTCCCTCGAGTATTGGTGCTGCGAAAACTTCTGTTAGCCTTAAAACAAGCTTCTTAACTATATTGTCTCTAAGTTTCCATGCTAAGGCTCTCGCTTTAAATAGAAGCTTTAGTATTTCAAGGCTCTTTTTATGTATCACTTTCTTTTCGAGAATTTTCTCTATGAAGTTTCTGTCTCTTGGATCATACTTTAATCCTATTTCCTCTAAGTCTTCGGCTGTGATGTTTATGTAGCCGCTTCTCCAGTCGTAGAGGATATCGAGTATATCGTCGAGCATTCCTAGAGCCAATCCTAAGCATTCAGCTATATCATCTAAGTATTTTTCTAAATTCAGTTTTCCTACGAGGAAGTATAGTCTAAAGAAACATACTGCTTTCTTTTCGAGGAGCTTATACATCAGTTTGCGGGGGACTACTTTCATGTATCTTTTTGCGTCGAGTACAGCGCTTTCGTAGAGCCCGTGTACCGTACTCCATATTTTCTGCCTCTCAGAACTAGAGTAGTATAGCTCAATATTTTCTATAAACTGTTTTAACCAGAAATACCTAAAAGGCAGGGGTGGTTTTTCGACAAATGTATTTCTCCTAATATCTTCTACTATTTCCCACTCTTTTTCAATAATCTCTAGTCTCTTAAAGGCGTTGAGGGGAGAGTCTATCACGTCGTCGATTTCTCTTATATAGGCCCATGCCAGAGACCATGTCTCTGATCCGATTCTACATGGTACAAACTGGCTTGCATAGTGCAGGAAGTCTCGTTTTCTCAAGTATTTGCGCGCAGAATTAACTATAAATGAGTATGAAAGCTCAGTCTCCGAGTAGTCTAAAACATAGAGTCCGAGAGGAGTAAGCTTTACTTCCACGCTTTTCTTTTCGCTTTTCTCGCTAATACCTTTTTTGCTTAAGTTTCTTTTTGACTACTTTTCGCGAAGTTTTCGTAAAACCAGTGAATAAACCTGTATTGACTATAAGCATCGGGCTCTATTCCATATTTCTCGAAGACCTCGGCTAGAGCTTCTTTAGGACTCAGTCCATAGTACTTAATTAGAAAGCACACAAGAACAGTACTTGTCCGCCCTATACCAGCATAACAATGTACTACAATTTTCTTACTGGAATCAACCTTATTTTTAAGCCATTCAAGTGCTTGAAGCAGCATATCCACGTTGCTTGGAGCACGATGGTCTTCTACCGGTAAATACATTACCTCAAAGCCTTTCTCAGAAAGATATTGAATATACTCATCTATGCTACTCCATCCGCAAGCCTCAGCGTCTTCATCTGTAGCTACAACTAAGACAGCCTCTATACCCTGTGCTTTCCAGTACTTTACTGTCTCTTCGGCAAACGTTTTCGCTGGAAAAGAATCTCTATAGATAGTATCAAGAGCACTCGAGGACATGAAAACAGTTTTCAGAAAAGGTATTTAAAGTTCAGGGCCTTCTCACTATACTCTTTAAATAGGAGTGATATTCTTTAGTAGCTTTTTCTGGGAAAGGGTTTACTACTATTAAGTCTTCAACTACTGAAGCAAGTTTTTTGTCAAGAGAATAAATTACATTAGTTTTAAGACTTTTAGCTAGTGCTACAAGATAGCCGTCCCATGATTCAATATTATAAGCTGAAGCATAGTCTAGAGCATTTATTGCTACGCCGATTTCTATTGATGGATAGAGTACAGGAGATCTTGTTTCCAGCAAGCCTACAAGAGTCTTCTTTGCATGAAGTCGAGGAACACCTAAGTACTTTGTAACAATGTGATATGCACCTATTATGGCTGAAACTGGTATAATGCATACTCTTTTGAGTTTTAGAATATTTGAGAGGAAGTCTACTGCAAACTTTTTAAGCGGGTTCTTAAAGCATACCGGAATAATTATGCTCACATCGACTACTCCTTCAATAAAGCCCGAGTTTGCGTAAAACATAGTCTACATCGATACCCCACTTATCTTTTTTTATAGAAAGATCAAGGCCCTTAGCTTCTATTTCTGTTGCCAATACTTCGCTAGCCCACTTATCTACTTTCTCTTCTAAATCCTCCTTAATTACTTCAATTATTATTCGGTTATCTTCTAGCCTTACTATAGCTTTTCCTCCCTGCTTTAGTCCTAGTAGCTCGCGTATAGGAGCAGGAATAGTCAAGCGCCCTTGCTTATCTATGCTGACAGTCCACTCCACTCTATACACCTAATGGAATTTATCATTCCACATTTTTATATTTTCCTAAGCTACTTCTTCGTATTTAATTAACTCGAGTTTATAGCTCCACTTATCGTAGTAGAGGTTTCCTCCCCGCCACTCTACTTCGCCGCGCTGATTGTCTACTGGATCAGATCTTATGTGCTGTTTGGGTGGCTCAAATTGTTCTGAGATAGCTATGTTTGCTACTAGTCTGCAGCGATCTATGTTACCGAAGTAGAACTCATGGTACTTAGGCTCCTTTATTCTCGCTCCGCCAAAGCTGCAGTCTGCGTATAGCCAGCCGTAAGGTCTAATGTAGAATTGGGCCCAGTCGTGAGGAGACTGCAGATATGGGTTAATGTACCAGCCTGACTGCCAGCGCGCAGGTATACCTGCTATTCTACACAATGTTATAAAAAGTAGTGCCTGCATTCCGCAGTCTCCTTTAAGATTTCTAGCAACATACTCGCTTATACACTCGTAAGTAGAGTACTCGTAGGCTGAAGCGTATTTTACGTGCGTTGTTATCCAGTAGTAAATTTTCTTCGCTTTGAGGTACGGGTTTTTCTCGCTGCCAACTATTTCTTCAGCTAATTTCCTTAAGTAAGGTGTGAACACTATGTGAGGGGGTTCTTCTATAATGTACTTTGAGTATATTTCTTCGCTTTCGTCGTAAGGCTCTACTTTGGAGGGATCTACTTTAAGATAAAATCCTCTTACAGTATACTCGTAGACTACCTCGAACTCTAGGCTCTTATCTTCGTTTTCAACTGTTTGCTCGAAGTAGATTGTTCTGTGGATATGGTTTTCGGGGGCAATGTGAGTAGGCTTAGGTTTAGCTGAGATAATTTTTACTTCGGGTTGCAGAGGATCTCTGCGTGGAAGAGGCATCCATACTCTAATTTTCTCGCCGACAGGTACTATTCTGGGCTTAACAGTGATTTTCATTCTAATAGTGTTCTTGACAGGAAGGAGGAATCTTTGTCCAGTTTTCTGCCCTAACTCTATAAGCTTATCTACGTGTTCGTGGAGAGCTTTTCGAGCTTTTTCACGCTTTTCGTCTACTTTCTTAATTCTTCTTTTTTCAGCCTCCTCACAGAATCTAAACAAATTGGGTATAAATGTTCTAAAGAACCTTAATTCGCCGTTTATTAGTCTACAGTCAATGTAGCCTTCTTTAATCCACTTCTCGAAGTCCTCTTCACTTAAATCAGGAATTTCTCCTTTAAGCTTATTGAAAGCTTCTTCTCTCGAGAAGGAGTAATCGTATTCTATTCTCGCGAGCCTCTCTTTCTCATACTCTAGCCTCAACTTCATTAACTTAGGTGTTCTTTTATCATGAATCCATCTATCAATACAGGCTAAAGCCTGCTTGAATTCTCCTAGTTCAATTAATCTTCTTACATCGTCTGGGAGACCTGCTACTAAGAACTCCAGCTTGTGCACATAAATTATGAGGTAAAGCAGTATAATAGCCTTTACCTTCACTAATACCATGTCGTACAGTAGACGATTTTAGAGAATTTTTCCGTCTAAATATAATATTTTTTGGATAAAAACCGTTTAAATAAGTTATTTTTTATTTAAAAAACGTCTAAGCGAAGGCAATATTTTTATTCCTTAAAGCCTTCCATTCGCACATGAAGTCGGCTACTATAAAACTAGACCCCGGCCGAGTAGAAGAGTTCGTAAAATATAGCTATCTTGCCTTAAGAGAGCCTAAGTACAAAGATGTGTTAAAAGTACAGCAGTGGCTACTGTACTACCTCAGAGAGTTCCTGTACGGGAAAGGCTTTACTGAACTGCTGGCACCTATGGCGAGCCCATGTAGTGACCCCGGTTTGAGAGGCGCGCGCAAACTGAAAACGAGACTCTATGGTGTCGAATACGAGCTTACTTCAAGCGTAATAATGTATAAGCAAGCTAGTGTAGCTGGATTAGGGAAAGTATTCTTTGTCGCGAGAAACATTAGAGAAGAGCCTCCAGAAAACTTGAAGACAGGAAGACATCTCTGCGAATTTACTCAACTCGACGTTGAGTGGGCTTACGCTACAATAGACGATGTAATAAGCTTAGCCGAAGACATGATAATTTATGCGTTTACAAAGCTCAAAGAGAAGTGCGGCGGTATTTTAGAGAAATATGGAGTAGAGCTACGTGTACCAAGCAAGCCTTTTAAAAGGCTACGCTACACTGAGGCAGTTAAACTACTAGAAAAACACGGGTACACGACTCCAGAGGGCAAAGAGTTTACTCAAGAAGGAGAAACTGTTCTCAGCAAAATAGTGGGAGACTTCGTCTGGATAACGCACTACCCTGTCACCTCTAGAGGATTTTACTACCTGCCAGATCCAGATGAACCAGAGTACAACAGAGATTTCAACCTACTTCTGCCTGAAGGCTACGGAGAAGTCATAGATGGAGGCGAACGCGAATATAGGCCGCGTGAAATACGTGAACGCATTAAAATGCTAGGAGAGCCTCTAGAAAAATACTCTTGGTTCCTAGAGCTAGTCGATCTCGGAATACCGCCCAGCGCGGGCTTCGGTCTTGGTATAGAGAGACTAACACGCTACGTAATGAAGCTAAAGTACATTTGGGAAGCAGTACCTTTCCCTAAAGTTCCCGGAATAGCTCCCTCGCCTTAAAGTGGGACACTACATTAATTAATCTCTTCTATTTTTCTTTCCCAATGCTCGATAATGTAGATAAGAAAATACTCGAAATACTACAAAAAGATGGACGAATACCGTTAACACAAATAGCTAAAAAACTAAGAAGAGCTCGCACAACAATAAATGACCGTGTCGCCCGTCTTGAAAGAGAAGGCTATATTGTAGGCTATAGAGCAGTAGTCGACCCCGCTAAGATAGGCTTCAATTACTCAGCTATCGTAATGATTAAAGTAAAAAGAGGAGTTGGAGTAGCTAAATACAATCAAATCGAAATCGCCAAGAAAATAATAGAAGACTGCAGGAAAAAGAAAAACATGCCTTTTGTAGAAGAAGCCTACATAGTTACGGGAGTCTACGATATAGCCCTAAAAATATGGATAAAGTCATGGGACCACTTAACAAACTTCCTTATATACTACCTAGCTAAACTAGATGAAATAGCTTCAACAGAAACATTCATGATACTAGAAAGAGTACCTAAAACACCACAGCCCTTTCCAGTAGACTAAGTTTGTAAATTAACTTAATTTAACAGCAACTTAGCTAGTGGATAGTCTTCTAGACTAGATGTATTTCAACTATATTATTCCTTGGCCATAAAACTAGCTTAAACTTATTTAAAATAGCTCTACCGAGAATATTTTTCTTAGCTAAAATGGTTGTATAAATATCGCATAACATTAAAGTGTTGTTCAGTTCTACAAAACCTCTAGATTTTCTCAACTCTACTCCATAGCCTCCTGCAAATACTCCATGCACCTTTCTACTCTCATATAAGTGTAGCCCAAGTTTAAGATAATTCTCTAGTGAAAGAAGTAGACTCCCCGAAAAACCTGTATCTATTTTTGCTTTAACATTTATGCACTTCCGTTTAGTAGGAGAATATACTTTAATAGATACCACAGGTACAGGAGGATCTTCTTCAAAACTATATTCTCCTTTAACTACTCTATTTCCACTAAACTCCAACCTAACTCCACCTCTTCTACTTTTTCTTCTCCTATTAACTCGATTAAACCATGTTTTCCTCCAGCTTTTTCTACTACTTCAGCAGCTTCTTCTAAAGTCTTGTAAGCTCCGAGAAATTTACCTCTACTGAAGGCAACATAGTATCCCTTATACTTGGAAAAAAGTTCGTTTTTCATAGCTTCATACGCTTTTATGTTCTTTTTAGCTTCTTCTTCTATTTCCTCTAATTCAGTTAAAAGAGGAGGCTTTATTGAAAGCCATATCTTCAGAGCCTCGTTTACAGCATCGGCTATCCTAATTCCCCTTAAGGCAGCGATAGCCTTAACTTTCCTATATATTTTTGTATCAATACCCCTTATTGAAACAACAGACACCAAGTAATACTTGTTTACAAGTAAATAAAGATTACTTTGTTTCAAGATCCGGTAAACCTTAATTTAACAAAATTATGTTAGTAACAGTACAACAGTAAATATTCGAGTTAAGAGAATCAGACCCGCGGTTTTCTGTCACCGCAAGTCCTTATCAGAGGCGGTCATCATCTATGTATACTAGTGGGCTGTATCTTTTAAGTCTTAGCTTTTATGTAGAAGCTGTTCTCAACTCATTTATTTCCTTAAGATAAATTATTAAACATGAGTATTAGCTACCTTAAGCCAGAAGAATACGACGAATTTATGCGCTTCTTAGAGAAGTGTTACAGGCATACGAGAGACTATTTTCCGAGAAGATATCCTCATGTATGGTGCAAGGATACAGTTGATTACGAGAACAGGCTTATTTTGAAAGTTGACGGAAAAATAGTTTCTCATGTCGGCATATTTCCTCTCAAGCTTATTGTAGAAGACTGTACTATACCTGTCGGAGGAATAGGAGGTGTAGCTACTCTACAAGAGTACCGTGGACGAGGCTACATGACGAAGCTAATGAACGCTGCTATTGAGAAAATGAAGAAAGACGGCTATCCTCTTTCAGTACTTTGGGGCGACCGTCAGCGCTATGGGCACTTCGGCTACGAGAACGCCGGTAAACTAGCCTACATTACCGTTTCCCTTAGATCACTTAAAATAGAAGCGAAGGTCGAGAAAATAGACTACGATAGGCTCGACGTAGATTACTCTAAACTAAATGTGATTAAGCAGCTTCATAAAAAAGAGCCTCTTCGACTAGAGCGCAGCGACGATTTCTACGAAAGAGTCTTTAAAATGCCCGGCTTAATAACATACATCGCTGAAGACAACTCAGCTTACGTAGTACACTTCGGTGAACGCTACGGCGACATAGTTGAGTACGGTGGTTCACCAGAATCACTGCTCAATTTACTCTACTCTCTTCTAACAGATTTGTCAAAGGAATTTGGTGTATCCGGTACTGTCGTGGCCGCACCATATTACCCGTATGCTACTTTTCACGAACTCCTCAAGGTGTCTACTGGAATGAGAATAGGCTACGAGGCGATGGCAAAGATACTAGACTTAAAGAAACTGCTTGAAGCATACAGGCCGTTACTTGAAAAGAGATGTGAAGAAATAGAAGTAGAAGTCACGCTTAAAATCAAAGAGTCAGGTGAAGCAGTTCATTTAGAACTAAGTAAAGGAAGTGTAGCTATCGAGAGTAAAGAGAAGAAGCCTATTGTAGTTTTAAGCGAGAGAGATGCTGTAAAACTTCTTTTCAACGGAGTATACGAAGTGCCAGTTAAAGTGCCCGCGGCTTTAGCATCAATACTGCCTCTGCCAATGCACTTTACTTCACTAGATCACATATAGGTCTTTATTTATCATCAAGTTTCTTTCGGCTTCTAGAAGAGTAATGTATTTATTCTAAGAGAAAATAGTGCTACACCAGTGGTATATAGTGGTGTTAGTTATAGGTCACCGTGGTAATACTCTCAGAATCCTATGGTGGTATCTACATGTCGGCACACCCATTATAGAAGTTGACACAAGGTTCATTAACGATGATTTTTATGCAGTACACGGGCCGAACCCTATACGGAGAGCCAGTATTTTCGGTAAAATCATGGCTTGGATAGACTATCATTTCTTCTACCGAGATCCTCTCGTAAAACCACTTAAGCTAAGCCGCATATTGGAAATGATAAATGGTAAAGCTGACATAATGATAGACATCAAGCAATTAGGCATAGTTGATAAACTGCTAAGTCTTCTTGATGTCAGCGGCTTTAAAGGAAAAATCTATGTAACATCTGAACTGCATCCAGTTATAAAAGAGATTAAAGAGCGCCGCAGAGACATCGTGACAATAGCCTCCATAAATATACTACCAATAGACATAGTAGATATTGCCTCGAAGGCCGACGCCGACATGGTATCAATACATTTATCTCTTTTAAACAGAAGGATAATAGACCAGCTCCACAATGCAGGATTTAAGGTATTAACGTGGACAATAAATGATAAAAACCAAGCAAAACAGTTCATTGAAATGGGCGTAGATGGAATAGTGACAGATAGACCTGACATTATCTTAAAAATTATCAGAGATAATGTCAAAGCACCTAATGTTGCAGCTACATGAAGGTATTAGTTTCTTTACTGTTTCGGATCGACTATGTCACTTGATTTATTAACTATTTTGTTAAGAATACAGGCAATAGCTTTTTCATTTATTTCTTCGCTATATTTCCTAAGTTCATTCATGAATAGCTTGTAAACCCTCATACAGCTTATTAATGTTTCTTTATACTTGTGTTCTGGAGTGAACCACTTGTTATCAAAAGGCATTATTTCATAGAGTGTTTTTCTCCAAGCCTCTAGCAATAAGGGTTTCTGGCCCATGTACTCGGCAGCACTGCATACTTCACAGCCTATTTTCATAAATCTTTTCTTCTGTTCTTTAAGCCACTCATATCCTTCATTACATCTCAATAAATGGTGATCTACTATTATTTTATTAGCAACTCTACATAGTTTACAGAGATTCTTTTCTGCATGTGAGAGAAGTTCTTTTACCGTCTCTAGGTCAGACAAATATCTATAGATAGGGGGGCCATCTGTAAGAATGACTTCGGGCTTAATTTCTAAGACTATTTCTACTAGCTTTTGAGGTAGTAGCTGAATGTCAGGAGCATGAAGTATGCGAATAGACCCTGCGTCTGTTAATGTGGCTATCACGGGAACAGTTCTATTTAAGCCATGTGGAACAGGGCCATAAAACGATAGTATTCCTTCACTATATCCTCCTTCTATTTCGACTACTTTGTCACCAAATAGTTTTTTAATAGCGTTAAACCTTCGAAGAGATCTTCCTTGGAGATATTTAGCTGAAGGAACATATATTTTCTCAAGATTTAGTGAAAAACCGAGTGCCTGTAAACTTAACTGAAAAGGATTCGCATTAGGTAAAGGAACATGGTCTCCGTGAAAATGGCTAATTACTACTATCCGCGATATACGCCATAAATTGATAATCTCTTTTCTAATAAAGTAGCCTCTCATAGCCTGTAGTGGATGGGGATGAAGACCATATCTAGTATAACCTAGCGCAATGCCTGGGTCCAGAAGAATGCTCTCAGAGCTTATAAAACATGAGAAGCCTCTTACGCCTAGACTTTCTACGCCGAGAATTTTAAGCAAGGTTCTCACCTATCCGGCAGGGAGATTGGTTGTCATTCTTTTAATCTACTTTAAGCACTTTTGCAGAAATATCTTTTCTTTTCTATCACTAAAGATCTAGTGTAGAATGAGAATACTTAATAACACTATTAAATCTATATTTGAAAATAAGATAAAATAAAATAACTGTAGATAGATTAGTTTAGCTGCTGTAGTATGTTTTTAAGATTATTAAAGCTTTTTCTAACACCAAGCCTGGGGTCTTCTTCTCCTTCATACTCAATACATAAGTATCCTTCGTATTTCTTGTTTTTAAGCACTTGAAGTACTTCTCTTAATGGTACAACACCTTCACCAATGGTTGTTCCACGGTATCCTCCGCCGACAATACGCCAGTCCTTAACATGCACATGACCAATACTATTGTATAATTCTTCAGCAGCTTCCACTGGGTCTTCGCCGACAATCATCCAGTTACCTATATCGAAATTCAGTTTAAGGTAAGGTGAAGATACTCCTTCGAGGAGTTCTCTTATTTGATATACTTTACCGAAAAGTCTTCCATGGTTCTCGAGAACTAGTGTTATGTCGTTCGACTCCGCGTACTCAGCTACTTTTCTTAGACACTCTATTACAAGCGGTTTAGCTGCCTCATAGCTTAAGCCAGGCTTATAGTCTCCGGCAAATATTCTAACTTTGGTAGACTCCATGAAAACAGCATCATCTATAGCTTTCTTTACTTTCTCTATTTCAGAAACTCTTTCAGCTTTACTCAATTTAGCGAAATCATTTGAAGTAATGTAGCAGGCCACGGGCATACCATATTCTTTTAAAATTTTCTTAACTTCACTCATTTCATCTTGGCTCTCCCAGTAGTAGCCTAAGTCAACAGCATCTGTACCCAGCTTATGGCAGAAGTCCACGAAGTCTTTTACTTTAACCACTTTTCTGGAGAAAAGTTTGCTAAAACTATATACTGTGACAGTTATTTTCATCAATAAAAATAGTCTATCTGAAATTTAAATCAGTTTTCTGTAAGCTAAAACGTGATAAATATAGTTGAGTTCAAGCGCGAATATGCTAGTAAAATGACTAAACTATACGAGGCATACGGAGAAAACTCTCAGAGAAACTTGTTGGCTACTGGCTTAAAGCAAGAAAGTATGTTAAAGTTTTAATAGCAATCGATGAGGAAGATAGAGTCTTAGGAAAAGTCACGCTAGACTTAGCTTACAAGCCTTATGCTGAAATAGCGAATTTAATGGTCATCCAGACTTCAGGACCCCTCTTTCGGCTCTAGGCCAGCTGGCCTTTCATTGCCTGCCTGGGGGTCAGGCAAGTTACCCCTATGTGGGGCTAGTGAGGTATCTCCCTTTCGGGAGGTAAAGAAACTAAATATTTTCTTTCAACCCACTTCTGTTCTTTAACTAAGTAAACATATGTCTTAGGATAATTAAGTAATTCCTTCAAATCTTCTTTCCTCAGCTCTACACTAGTATTTCTTTTAAGAATATTGAACGCTGCCACTAAGTCAGCATTAAAGCATCCGTGTTCTCTACAAACAACTAGTCCACGATACCTCCTCTCAACAAACTCTCCCCGCCCCATAGACACCCCCATCGCTTCAGAAGAAACGGTAGCGGGGGATGAGAGAAGAGGTAAAGAAACTAAACATTTCGGGGCCTCCCTTTCGTAGACTAGCTTGGGAAACCCTATAAGCTTCATCCCTCGCCATCGGTCTGTTTCCCTAGAGCAAGCCTAGGCTTGCTCTAGTTCATCTAAATAATTTTATTTCTCAGAGTAAATATGTTTAACGATATACTATCTTGTAGTCTATTTACTGAGAAAATTTAAGAGTATTTTGAGGAAGCTAAGGGAGTTAGTAGAGAAGATTCTCTGAGAAATGCTTTAGCTGAAGTAAAAGAGCTTGTCGCAGTGCTAGAAGACTTAGTCAAGGAACACAGAGAACTCGAGGAAGCACTAGGCTACTACAGGGAACTAGCACAGAAAATTGAAAAAGAACTTGAAGAAGACTAGAGGCACTATACTTAAATGATTCAATTGTCTATTTTTCTCGGCGACTGTGTGAGTAATGAGTTTAAGGAGAAGAATATGTCGTGGGAGTACTTAGCTATTATAGTGCTTTTTATTGCGGCAGCCGTGCTAGTACTCTGATTTATGACACCTATACCGGTACCTTAGGGAGTTTCAGTAGCTTTGCTACTTAAGTCTTGCAGAAGTCTTGTTGAGGAGGAGTATTGCAGAAAATCCTTGGCATGTTCTATTAAGTGAGTACTATGTTGCAGTGGCTCAATAGGTGTTTATATTCTTTTGTGATAGTGGTGTGAGCGAAGTGTATTATTGCTAGTAGTATGATTACCCAGATGTCTTCGTGAAGAAGCCTTAGTGTTATAATTGATAGTGGTACTAGTTCGTGAAAATATATTGATAAGAGGTCTAAGGCGTCGTGTACTGCATACGGTACCTTATGACAAGTATTGAAAATAAAATAGCGCGTCGCCTCTACGTAAAATACGGCTTTATTCCAGCCATCATTTTAAGGAAAAGAAGTTTGAGCAGAGACATGTGGCTTCATAGATTCTCGAAAAATACTTTTGTAGAAGAGTTTTTGTTAAATATCCTTTTGCAGAGAAAGTATTTTCTAAAAATAGAGTATGCTTTGAGGAAAGAAAACTGTACAGAGTAATCTTAGGGAACATTATTTCAGACAACTATTTATCGCTATACTTTGAGGGTCAGTCCAGCCAAACACCTAGAGGAACTATGGCGAGAATAGCTGGAGTCTGCGTAAAGTATAGTAAAGTACACTTAAACATAGTAGTTAAAGAAGAACAAAATATCCTACTAGGAGAGAAGCTCGCTTCAAATTAAAAATAGTTAATAAAGAATTAAAGAAAATCAATTTTACTAACATAGGTTTTATGTCAGCACATGGCATAGAAGTATATTTACCTAAAATAGAAGAAATAAAAGAACATAGTGAAAAAGAAATAGAAGCTAAATGTTTTTTCTCAAAGGAATTCGATGTTCCATTATTATCTTTTAATACTGCTGTCGTAACAATATACATGTACTTAGATAAAGCATTTCAAAACCCTTTACTAGTGTCAGCTGGCTTTGAGATCAACAGATAGACAATAAGTAAAATCTATTACTTAGTTTCTTTGTAAAATGCTTTAATTTGATACTAATTTATACCAATCTTCAGCTAAAGGTATAAATCCTACTGAGCGATCAAAAACAACTCTTTCGATAATTTTCTTTTCTTCGGCTAAATTAATGAGTTTTGATATTAGAAGTTCTTCTGAATTACCATATTTTGGTATAAAATTCTCCTTCTTAATGAATTCTTTTAATAATTTTCGAATCTGATATAGGAGATATATTTTATCGGGACTCATGCGGCTAGTTAAATAGTTTCTTAACTTTTCTTCTACAGAAGTATCTAGTTTAATATAGCTCACATTAAATTGCTAGTCGTATAGGATATATATTCGTTTCCCTAAACCAAGGCGCTATGATAACGGCAGTTGCTACAAAAGCACAATTGGAATTTTCGCCTTTCTTCTATACTGGTCAAGTAGACCTACTTTAAGTCCGCTTACTATAGATGCTAGCTTAATGTCTCCTGTTTCTATTAGTATTTTTAGTGCTGTTTTAATTGGTTCTGGCTGTTTTTCAATAAAATTCCAGTCAGCACACTTACGCCTAATCTCACGAGCTTTATTTTCGCGGCGAATATATTCTCGTACTACTTTATCGTATTCGCTCCATTTAATTTTTACACTATATTCTTTAGCAACTCGTTTCAGTAGTTCATTATCAGTCATAGTCGATTCCCTCTTCACTTAGTCTTTCTATAGAAAAGATTATGCCTGTGTCTTGTGAAAATTCCTTAATTTTTATTTTAAGTTTTGTGCCTGCGTAGAGTTTCTTTAAGACTATCAGGGAGTCATAAACAGCTACTTGTTGTAGTTCTTCAATATATTTTGTTGCTAGTCTGGGAGCAGCATTATCTGTGAGAAAAGGTACTTTGAGTAATAATGCTAGTGCTAGTCCATAAGATTCTGGTTCATCTATTTTAGGTAAAACGGAGCTAGCGTTTATGAGTGTAAATAATTTAAGTGCTTGAGTGTCAACAAAGCTTACTCTCGGGGCTATTGATAGCTTTCTGCGGTAAGCTAGTAGATTTAAATAGTCTCTGGCAGAGGAATCTCTTATTTCATTTAGAATTATTTCAGGAACTATTAGTGTATGAAATAGCTTGAAAAGATCGTCTCTTTGTCTGAAATAAGACCAATTGATAAAAAAGCATGCATCGACTACAGCGCTCATTTATATCACGACTAACGGTATCTTAGCCTTTCTTCTGATTTCATTTAATTTACCTAAAGGTACTCCAGCTATTTTTGCGGCATACCAAAGGTCTCCTGTTTCTATTAGTATTTTTAGTGCTGTTTTAATTGGTTCTGGCTGTTTTTCAATAAAATTCCAGTCAGCACACTTACGCCTAATCTCACGAGCTTCTGCTTCTCGCTTTTTAAATTCCTTTAAATATTCTTCCACATTTTAATTTAGGCGGGTCAATAAATAAGATCTCCTTTAAGGAAGTTAAGGCCCGTTAGAAAACTATAAATTATATTCTGGTATATTTTTGAACCAGTATGCTTATGTTCCAGAATCTTTTAGTCAAGGTTCTGCAAAATATTTTAAGTATTGTAAAAGTGTCTAGACCAAAGGGCTGGAGAGCATACTTATGGATGAGTTTTCTCGGATATATTGATGGTGCCAAAAACTTTGTTTTCGACACGCTCTTCATATATGCTCTAATATCTTACTTAGCTACAGCTTTTGCTGTAAACAATTTATTTGACATCAAAAGTGACTCTTTAAACAAGGCTAAAAGCAATCCCCTTGTATCGGGTTACTGCAAGAAAATCCATGTGTACGCTCTTTTAGTAAATCAAGCTATTGCTCTTTTACTACTGCTTCTTCTGAAAAGAGAAGTATTTTCTATGTATTTAGCTCTATGTTTCTTAGGCATTGCCTACAGTGTTCCTCCATTAAGGCTTAAAGGAAAACCTCTGCTAGATGTTTTATCGCATACTCTTTTCTTTGGTGCTTTACTGTATCTTTATGGCTTTTTCTACACGAAGGCTGCTTTACAGAGTAGTTACTGGTATAAAGTAGCTCTAATAATGCTCTATTCTGCTTTCCTACAGCTAAGAAATCTAAGAGACGACGTTGAGTACGATATGTGTGCTGGTGATAGAACTAGTTTTGTGGTGTTTCCTAATGCATCTAGAATAGTTTTAAATAGTCTAGGAGTTATTATTCCTTTTCTATGTGTACTTGTTTTCTTAGGTTTGACTAACTATATTCTAGAAGGCATATTTTTAATTACAGTAGTATCTGCTGTCATAGGATATAAGTGGGGATGGGATAGATTTGTTGACTCTTTTGTAGTTGCTTCTCTTTCGCTTCATTCTCTGTACGTTGTTTTAACTACTGTTTAAAAATATATAGTCACTGAGAGACTAGTATGAGGGAACCTCATGGGGTCTAAAGTAGTAGCTTCAAGAGTTTCTCCAAAGCCTTTTGACGAAGAAGTACTAAAAGCCGTGGAAAATATTCTCAAGCCTCTCGGCGGACCCGAGGCTTTTGCAGGGCCCGGCGATAAAGTTTTAATTAAGCCAAATATTTGCTCAGATAATCTCTGGATTACTGCCGATAGAAGAGTATATTATGCTCTAGCTGTCTTATTTAGTAATGCGGGCTGCAAAGTAATAATTGGCGAAAACCCTGTAATAGATACTCCTTCAAGAAAACTCTATGAGTCCGAGGAACTTAAGAGAGTGGCTGAAAAAGCTGGAGTAAAAGTAGTTAACTTCAGGTTTGATGAGTTCGTTAAAGTCCGTGTACCTGAAGCAAAACTCTACGGAGAAATAGAGCTGAGCAAATATGTTGTAGAGGCAGATGTTCTAGTAAATGTTCCAACTATGAGAAAACACGGTTTGTCGGGTCTTACTCTTTCTATTAAAAACCTCTATGGTCTCGTTTCTCTTAGACAGAGATATATCATGCACTCTAGGAGCCTCTACTGGGGCTTAATTGACATAGCTAAGGCGGTCAAGGATAAACTCAAACTAACAGTAATGGACGGTATACTGGCTACAACAAATGGTGTACTAGCGCCAATAGGCTTAGTTCTAGCTAGCACAGACTTCGTGGCCTTAGACACAGTAGCAGCAAAAATACTCGGCTGGGATCCCATGAAACTAGAGACAATAAAGTATGCTTATCAAGAAAAACTCGGTGAAGCAGACCCTGAGAAAATAGAGCTAGAGGGAATTTCCTGGAAAGATGTATCAGAGTACGCCGAGAAATATGGTGTCTACTTTGAGTCAACATGGCCTAAACCCGAAGAAGTTGCAGCAAAGCTAGGTAAAGTAGAAGTAATTTCGGGAACCCCCTGTCCGACATGCGAAAGAAACGTTGCTAAAGTACTGTCTACATTCAAGCTAGAAGACTTCGAGAATTCTCCGGAAATAGCTATCATAGTAGGACCTGAAGCTAAACCAGTACCAAGAAAAACAAATATCATTGTCGGAGAATGCTTAAAGAAGTATGCTGGTGAAGGAGTATTCGTAGGATGCTGCCCCACATATACTCACGACATAAAAGCGGCTCTAGAATACGTTCTCGGGAAAACAAATAAATTCATAAGACTTTGGGACAAACTACTAGACCTGTTAAATAGACCCATATAGTCCGCTGTAAAAAACTATGCAATTAAATCTTTAAGTAAAATAAACAATATGGATCATCTTTAGCTATACAAGCTTTTTCTTCAAAATATACGTCTTTTTCAAGTATAGCTGAAAAAACCCCGCTAAAGAGTCCTCTAAGTAAGTGACTTGAAGGCTTTTTCCTGTACTTAAGGGCTTCACACTCAAAACTATTATACACTTTAAGAACAACATAATAGTTATCTAAGTCTAACTCCTCTATCTCTACTCTACACCATCCTGTAGCCTGACAAAGCTTAGTCATCTCACATATTAACTTCTCTTTTCTTTCGAAACGGTATCTTCTCGAAAAATTCTTTACTATATATTCTCCACCACAGTAAGCAAAATTATAAAGAATAGTTGATGCTACATCTCCATATTTTTCATAAAGCCCCTTAATAATATTGGCCAGAAAATCTGCTGAAAGAAGAAGCACTCTTGTTTCCGGATCTGCGTAAAGCGGGAAGCTTAATTCTTCAATAAATACTTCATCATTACTTCTACTTCTAGTATATTGAATAGGAGATTTAGTTAATTTCTTTAGCTCGCTTACTATTTTCTGAAAAATATCTAAAGATACTTCAGAGACATCAACAAAGAGAAGTATATTTATTTTATCTTCTTTAGAAAAAGAATACCCAGCTATGTAAAGTACTTTAACATGGTATCTAGATAAAACTTCAAGCACTTTTAACATTTTATTCATATCGACTACAAAGGATAATTCACACAAGTTGCGGTTTCTTGAGTGAAACATCCAAGGAATATAGCGAGGTAACATTATTCTTTTTTCTTCTATCTCCATATCGTTAAGAGTATGTATTCATAATATTTAAAACTAACGCTTATTTATTTATTTATTTATTTATTTATTTATTTATTTATTTATTTATTTATTTATTTATTTATTTATTTATTTATTTATTTATTTATTTATTTTAATTAGTAAATTTAGGCATTTTAAATA
>Ga0190312_1000016_pt1 | contig 100155 bp, 104 predicted proteins | sample 487007910_MG_FD_165046 | JGI IMG/M metagenome (GOLD analysis project Ga0190312, IMG submission 165046) | Hydrothermal vent sediment bacterial communities from Southern Trench, Guaymas Basin, Mexico - 4870-07-9-10_MG | ecosystem: Environmental > Aquatic > Marine > Hydrothermal vents > Sediment ... | reverse complement strand
CCTCTGGCTGGTAAGGTAGGTATGGAGATATTCTCGAAGGAAGTAACCATATTCGATGATGGTACGTACCCAAGGATGGTAGGGAGTAGAGAGTTTGATGATGAGGGCATACCCACAAGGAAGACCGTAATTGTCGATGGTGGTGTATTAAGAGGGTTCATATACGACACTTACACAGCCAATAAGGAAGGTAAGAAATCAACGGGTAACGCCCATAGAACAATATCGACAGCACCTACACCACAGCCTAATAACTTAGTTATGAAGTCAGGCACTACGTCACTAGATGAAGTAATTAAGGATACTAAACGCGGTATCTACGTCCTAGCAACGATAGGTATGTGGTTATCTAACCCGGTAAGTGGTAACATAAATGCTACAGTAACTCATGGATACCTAATAGAGAATGGAGAATTAAGTAAGCCCATAAAGGGCTTCATCATAAGCGGGGACTTCTACGAGTTAATGAAGAGTAAGTTAGTAGCGATAACTAAAGAGACAAGCAGGTTCTTCAACGTAATAGCCCCTTACGTAAAGTTTAGTGACGTACAGATATCTGCTTAACAAAATTTTTATGTTGATGTGTAGTTACCTAACCTCTCCTCAATCTCGATTAGCCTCTCCTTTATACCCTCAAGTACTGAGATCAACTCCTCAACCTGCTTCCTAAGCTCCTTAACCTCCTCAACTAATGACTTCCCCTCCTTAGGTAATTCCTCGATAGTCTCCTTAGTTAGTGACTTTAATAGGTCTAAGTAGTTCATCTCCTTACCAGGCTTAAATGAGAATACCCTAGATGTCTTCGCATTAACTAGGTCTACAGATATGAGTCCTCTACCATCAACAGTTGTTAGCGTAACCTTCCAGTATAGTGTGCCATTTATTATTGATGGCATAGGTTCCTCAATAGTTACTTGAGACCAATCAAACATTGGGTGGTGTTGCTTTATATATGACTCAACCTTAGATATACCTACCATGGGTTCAGGGAGTTCATAGATGTATAAGTGAGGCTCTAACTTACTTGCGTTGACGTAAAATATGTATTTAGCCGCGTAGGTCTCCCCAGGGGGTTCGGCGATGAATACCCACCATAAGTTGCCATCATTATCAACTAGTAGGTATGGTTGCGGGTTGGTCCCCACATCCCTAACTACGTAGGTATTATGATATAGGATTACGTTCCATATACCGACGTAGTACCTATATATGTCTACCCAAGCCCTAGCTATGACCTCAGGAACTAGCGGGACGCCCTTGAATCTTGGGTCATTAAGCACTTCCTCAGGCTTAAGGAACTCGAAATTACCTTCCTCATCAATTGCTACGTAACCGTAAAGTACCGGTATTGAGGTTGTTAACCCTCTTAACCAAGTCATTATGGGTACTAGTATGTAAACCTTACCATTATGAACCACCTCAATATTATCCGCAAGTAAGGGTAACTTACTTAAACCTACGAAAGCCCTTAACTCCCTATCTAACGAGCTTATATAGAACGGTGTTACTCTTAATGTATGTAGCCCCCAGCTTAATTCCCTATCTATCGTAGTGACCTTAGGTGGGTACTTACTGGCGTCAACAAAAACAACACCTAATGCAGGCTTACTAATCTGGTTCCAGAACCCTTCAGGCTCTATGATCCAGTTGTAGAGTATAGTCCCGTTCCTAAAGTACACGTAGCAGTCCTCAAGCACTATCCTATGTGTCGGTATTTGTATCCTGTCCGTGGCGTAAGCATAAGCTGTCTTTATAGGTATGAATCTCTGAAGACCTATAACAGTTATTGGTCTATCTAAGTGCTTAACCTCTATAACGCCTGACGTCCACTCAAGACTATATTGGTGAGTTATGAATGCCCCGAATATGAGGAGTATCATTAAAGCTGTTACACCTAAGAAAAACATTCCTCTCCTAAGACCTCCATATCTTCTCCTTTTCATAGACGCTACTATGAGCGCTAAAAATGCTAGGAACGCTAGGAACTCGCAGATGATGACTACTACAGGTGTTGATGCTAACCATGTCAGTAGAGGTGATAATATATATACAAACCCACCGCTAATGAATGAAACTATATACAGCACTATTACGGCTATTATGAAGAGCCCCGGACTAGCTCTAACCATTCCCTACACCGTTACGAGTTTGTTAGTTGTGTGGTTATTAAGCCTTCACTCTAATCACATCGCTTTTAAGTGCTTAATCAGTATTATAGTCTTGGATGATGAAGAGTCCCATCAATGATTGGTGATTAAGGAGGTTTCGACTGATTTCTACAGTGTTATAAGGTTAAACTCCATGTTATTAGAGGTGGTTAACTAGTGCGTATACTTGTCTCTATGGACTTGGAGGGTATGCCCGGCATATCTTCAGTGGCGCAATTAGCTCCTAAGAGAGCTCTTTATGAGGATGCTAGGAGGATAATGACTAAAATAGCTAGCTTTGTCGGTAATGTACTTAAGGATTTAGGCGTTGATGAAGTAGTAATAGCCGATGCGCATGGCTACATGGTTAACGTCATATATGATGAGTTACCACCCGGAATAACCTTAGTTAGTGGATTCCCTAGACCTTTAAGCATGGTCGCACCCATAGATAAGTATCGTTTTGATGGGGCAATATTCCTCGGTTATCACAATGCCGTAGGGACGCCTTACGCTATATTTGACCATACGTATAGTGGGAGAGTGTTTAGATCCGTAAAAATTAATGGTTACGAGGTAGCTGAGTATGAGGTAAATACATACATACTTGGTGAGTTCGACGTACCTGTTATCTTGGTTAGTGGTGACAGTACGTTGAGAGATAGAGTCGGTAGGTTAACTCCATGGGCAGTATTCATATCTTTTAAAGAGTCCTTAAGTAGATATTCAGCAGTAAGTAAGCCACTCAATAAGATTCTTGATGAGTTAAAGAGGGGTATCGAGGAATCAATAAATAGACTCCGTAATGGCGATGTTAAGGTTGTTAAGATTAAGAAGCCCATAGAGTTAGAACTAACTTTCTCTGAGAGTTCATTCGCTGATCTCGCATCACTGGTACCAGGCGCTAAAAGGATTTCTGGGGTTACCGTCAAGTATAGGTTAAGTAAAGCCATTGACATATGGAAGGTGCTGGACCTAACACTATTCGCTAGCTTAGGTCTTGACTACATAAATCAAGCGTTAAGGTAAGAAATAAAAAGTTATTTATTTTATAGGTTAATCAAAAGAAAGATATTTCATTAGCCCTTAGGTACGGGCTCTACTAAGCCCCAGACGAACCAGTCGATACTCCATAGTAGGTCGTGGTCAGCTACCTCACCAGGACCTAACCTGACATTGCCTTCCTGATCAACAATACCTTCCTTACCAGTTAACTCCTTGAACACCGGTATCCAGAAGTCGCCCATCCACGGATCCCAATACCTCTCCTTCATCTGCTTGGCCCTTAGGAGTACTAGGTCTAGTGCCCAGTCAGGAACTCCCTTCTTACTTAATTCAGTCTTGAAGTCACCCCACTTATCTAGCCAGAAGAAGGTAGCACCCCTACCCTTCCTCCAGCCCTCATAGACGTCCGCACCATCACCCATTAACCACCATAGATCCATACTCCTTGGGACACCAGCTAAGTAGTAGGCTAGTATGTACTCATACATTAAGCCCCAATCAACTAACTGACCTATTAGGTGGGCTGTTGGACCGTAGTCCCTCATGTCGCTGTAGTGGCTATAGCTCCATACTTTCTTACCCATCTTCTGGTACTCCTCAGCAACTTGAAGGACTGCTGGTGAGTCCTCAGTGAATGCTAATACGTCAGCATCGTACTGCTCAACTAAGGTCTTAGCGGCTTCAGTAGCCTTTGGTGGGTCATACCATGAGTATAGCCATCTTACGTGTACCTCAACCTTCTTTAAGTCATCCAGGCTTAACTCTCCTCTCTTATACCTATGCCATAGGCCTTCCCAAATACCTAGTACCCAGCTATTGATGTGCCTAACGACCTCAGGTATCGGGTAAGCAGCTACGTAACCGAACTTCAACGTCTTAGATATGGCGCCAGCTAGCATACCACATAGGTAGTACGGCTGGTATAGCTCGGCGAAGTAAGTACCCATATTCTCCCATCTCTTATAGCCTGAGCAGTGCCAGAACCATATGTCGGGGTGCTTCTTAGCAGCCTCTAGAGTTGGGTCCATGAAGCCGAAGCTTGTAGTGAAAATAATTTTACAACCTTGATCAATAAGGTTCTCAATCTGAGGTAGGGCTTGGGCCTCAGGCACGGACTCTACGTAAACCGTCTCGATAACGTGACCCAGCACCTTCTCAATATAGAGCCTACCGGAATTGTGAGCGTATGTCCAGCCATAATCACCTATAGGACCTACATAGATCCAACCAGCCTTAATCTTCTCTTTGGCTGGTGTTACTGTTTTAGTGACTGTCTGGGTTACTGTGGTTGTAGCCGCTGGGGCGGCTCCGCCAACCGTCGTTGTCACCGTCCTAGTAACGGTCTCAGTAACTCTCTCGGCTGGCTTAGCTGCCCAACCACCAGCAAATCCTACGATTAAACCAGCGATCCCGGCTCCAACAACTTTTAAAAAGTCCCTACGATTAACTTTTTCTTCACCCAAAGTAAACACCAATCAATATTAATAACTATCTTTACTTTTATAAGCTTTTTTATAATTAGGGGTCACGATCTGCGTTGGAAATTGATTTATATGGGTTGATGAGTTATTTTAGAAAAACTCTATATTGGGCCTATACTTAAATCACTCTCTTGAGTACGGAACGCCTAAGGCTGCTGGGGCACCTATTCTCTTTCTTAGTGCCTCTATAGACATCAAGGTTAGTAATATTATGGCTGCTGTATGTGGTATGGCTACTAATAGCGGTATGTAGCTTCTTAAGGCAGGTATTGACTGTAGCCAGTAGTAAGCTACTTCAAGACCACCGAATAAATAAGCTCCGAGTAAAGCCCTCAATGGGTTCCAGAATGAGAATATGACTAAAGCTATAGCTATCCAACCCCTACCAAGGATTATTGGGGCACCCATAACCTGTGCTGTATGCCCTAACATTAGGTAAGCACCTGCTAAACCAGCGAACCCCCCACCTATGATTACACATAGGTACCTAACTCTATAGACATTAATGCCTGCAGCATCTGCGGCCGCAGGGTTCTCACCTACTGACCTTATGCTTAACCCCATACTAGTCTTGAAGAGTATGAACCACATGATCACCGCCATAACGATAGCTATGTAGACCATCACGTTAACGTTGAAGAACGCCCCTATGACGGGTATATCACTAAGCCCTGGTACCCTAATGGGGTATAACCTAACTTTAGATATCTTTAGTAGTAGGTGAGCGTAAGCACTCCTAGCGCACTCCCTTACCGTTATGGCTATACCTAACCCAAATATGTAGATGGCTAAGCCGCTAGCGAACTGATTTAACTTAAGGGTTACTGAAGTGAATGCATGTATGGCCGCTATGATTGCGGCTATGACGAATGCGGATGAGAAGCCTAGTAAGGCGTTCTCAGTTAGTAGGGCAACCAATATACCTACAGTAGCGCCTATCTCCATAAGGCCCTCAACACCTAAGTTAACAACACCGCTTCTCTCAGCAAGTATCTCACCTAGGGTTGCTATTAGATATATGGTGCCTACGGTAAGTGTGCTTACCAGTATTTTATTTATGATCATTAACTCAACCATGTGACTCACCTCTTGATTATCCTTACCCTATAGTGGAGTAGGAAATCACCCATCACTAAGAACAGGAATATAAGACCCTCAAAACCTACTGAGACGTAGTGAGATATCCTTAATTCCTGCTGCATTATCGAACCCGCCTGTGTTAACGCACCGAAGAATATTGAGACAAATAGGCATGCTATAGGATTAAGCCTAGCTAACCATGCAGCTATTATGCCTGTATAGCCGTAACCTGCTGTTGAGATCTCTGGCATAAGCTTAAGTAGGTATGTTGATAAGCTAACGAAACCTGCTAGACCAGCCAATGCGCCACTAATGAACATGGTCACTAACGCCATCCTCATGTAGTTAACACCTGCATACTTAGACGCTAACTCACTCTCACCAACAACCTTAATCTCATAACCTAAGACAGTTCTAGTACCTAGGAAGTAAATTATGGTTGCAGCAACCACTGCCAAGACAAGAGCGGATACTGAGTCTATCCTAGCGAATTCGGGTATTACTGGTGTGCCCTTAAATCCGGGGATTAACGTTACGCCCTGAGTCTTAAGGTACTCTAAGTATCTCTCCTTAAATGCTGGGTTAGCCTCATTCCACGGACCTCCAGGGGAGACCAAGTACCATATGAACTGTAACGCCACGAAATTAAGCATTAGTGAAGTTAGTATTTCATTGACCCTCCACTTAGCCCTTAAGTAAGCCGGGATTAAGCCCCAGAGACCTCCAAACAATATAGCTAGAATAATCATTAAGGGGACGTAAAGTGGTTGTGGTAGATCAACACCGCTCCAGTAGAGTATTACTGGTATCATAGCCCCTATAGCACCCATGTAGAGTTGTCCTTCGGCACCGATGTTGAAGAAGTTCATTCTGAATGGGAGGGTTAGTGCTATTGACGTAAACATTATCGGTATAGCTACTCTAACTGCTAAGAAGAATGTCTTGGCATCTGTAAATACCCTACCAACACGTGAGTAAGCATCTATAGGCGAGTACCCTAAGGCTAAGAAGAAAAGACCACCAACTAATACACCTATGATTGCTGAAACTATTGATATTAATGCTGGTAGCTCCCTCTTAATAACGAGTCTCCTCTCAACCTTAATCTTATACCTACCTATGGTGAGTGCCATAATCACCACCCCTACTTCTTTAATGCCCCACCCATCATTAGACCTATCTCCTCAATAGTCGTCTCTTCAGGTCTTACGATACCCATAATCTCACCATTATGTATGACAGCTATTCTATCACTTAGTTGTAAGATCTCATCAAGCTCTTCAGATATCAGCAGTACTGCTGCGCCCCTATCACGCTCTCTAAGCAGTACCTTCCTTACGTACTCAGTAGCACCAACATCAAGTCCCCTAGTTGGGTAAACAGCTATTATTAGATCAGGCTCACCAGTTAACTCCCTAGCAAGTATCATTCTCTGTAAATTACCGCCAGATAAGGTTCTAACAGGTACAAATATATTTACAGCCATAATATCATACTCCTTCTTCCTCTCTTGAGCGAACTTAAATATCTCCCTGAAATTCAGTAATAGTTTCTTCTTAACTAGCGGTTCATACCTATGCCTCCTAAGTATGAGATTCTCCCATAGTGATAGGTTGGGTAGTGAACCAACCCTAATCCTGTCCTCAGGTATGTAAGCTACCTTAAGCTCGAAGATTTCCTTGGGTGATGCCCTAGTTACGTCCTTACCCTTAATGATTATCTTACCACTAATCGGCTTCCTAAGACCCGCTATAGCTTCAGCTAGCTCTTCCTGACCACTGCCGGCAATACCGGCAATACCTAAGATCTCGCCTGGATAGATTTCAAATGATATATTCTTGACGGCTAAAATACCCTTATCACTAAGTACGTTCAAGTTCTTAACAATTAGGATAGGACCCTTGTTTTTAGGTAATTCTTTCTTAGTCTTAGATATTCTGAAGAGTACTTCTCTACCAACCATCATCTTAGCCAAATCAACCTTAGTTACCTTATCTGGGGTTACGGTACCGACCTTCCTACCTTTCCTTAAGACAGTAATCCTATCACAGAGGCTTAGTGCTTCATCGAGCTTATGGGTAATGAATATTATTGACTTACCCTCTTCCTTCATTCTCCTTAAGACCTTAAATAACTGCTCAGATTCTTGAGGTGTTAGTACTGTTGTTGGTTCATCAAGAATTAATATATCTACATTACGTAATAAAGCCTTAATAATCTCAACGTACTGCCTCTCACCCATACTTAATTGCCATATCTTAGCCCTTGGGTTTATCCTGAACTTATATCTATCAGCTAACTCCTTAATCTTCTTCTCAGCTTCCTTCATTCTGATTATGAAACCGTACTCCCTTAGACCTAAAATGACGTTCTCAGCAACAGTATGTACCTCAACTAACTTAAAATGCTGAGGTACAAGTCCAACACCGTACCTTATGGCGTCCTTGGGTGAGTGCAACTTCACTTTCCTACCTTTGATATATATATCTCCAGAGTCAGGCTTGTAAAGCCCGTAAAGTATGTTCATGAGTGTTGTCTTACCTGCGCCATTCTCACCTAATAACCCATGTATCTCGCCATACCTTAAGTCAAATGTTATGTGGTTATTAGCTACTACACCGCCAGGGAATGTTTTAACTATATCAACCATTAGAACAGCGTACTTACTGGGGTCAAGCCCTTCACTAGAAGTTTTTGTTTCTGGTTTTACCTGTCTAGCTTGAGCCTCAGAAATACTCATGGAAACTCAACCGATAAAACATTATCAAAAAGGGGTTTATTTATTATAATGAAATTAATTTTTAATACAAACAAATCAATAACTTGCTAAACTGATTAATGCCTCCCACTTACTGCATGCTTTAACATAGTTCTTTGAATATTTAAATATTGTGTTTAATTAAGTTCTTTAGGTGTTGAGTACTGATTAAAGCGTTATCGGAGCTTGAAGTTAAGGTACTTAAAGCTTTATGGAAGTTAGGTAAGAAAGTTAGTGCTGATGTCTTAGCCCATGAGGCCGGCTTACCTGTAAGTTCTGTTATGTCTGCTATAGAGCTACTTAAGTCTAAGGGGTTAGTGAGGGTTGAGGATATTGTTTGGAAAAGTGTTAGGGTAAGTGATGAGGGTGTTAAGTACATTAATGAATTACCTGAAGAGAAGTTAATTAGGGTTCTTGATGAATGTGGTGGTTCAGCTCATATTAAGGAACTACTTAAAGTGTTTGATAGGAAGGAGCTAAACATAGCCATTAACTGGGCTAGAAGGAGGGGTTGGATTCAGATTGTTGGTGGTGTTGTTAGGTTAGTTAAGAAGGGTGTTGCTTACGCCGAGAGGGATATTCTTAGGCGTGCTTTAGCGGGACTTAGGGTTAGTGTTAGTGAGCCTAACTACGAAATTGTTAGAGGGCTGGCTAGGAGGGGCTTAGTCCTGGTTTCTGACGTTATTGAGAGGTATGTTGAGTTGACTGATGAGGGGTTGAAGCTAGCATCAACATTACCTAAGGTTACGGTCATATCTAGGTTAAGTAGTGACGTACTTAAGAGAGGTATCTGGAGGTCTGCTATAATAAGGCCCTACAACGTTAGTGCTGAACCGCCACTCGCGTATCCAGGAAGAAAACATTACTATGTTGAGTTTCTTGAGATGTTCCGTGAGATTATGAGGGACCTAGGTTTTGAGGAAATAGATGGTGATTACGTTGAGTTAGAATTCTGGAATTTTGATGCTTTATTCCAAGCTCAAGACCACCCAGCTAGAGATATCCATGATACATTACAGGTACTTAACCCGCAGCTAGGTTCACTAAAAGGTATTGAAGATCTTGTAAGTAGAGTTAAGGAGGTACATGAGAATGGTGGTTCATGTGGTAGTAGAGGGTGGGGTTATAGGTGGTCATTAGATATTGCTAGGAGGGTCATTCTTAGAACACACACAACCGCACTAACAATCAAGTACTTAGCTTACCATAAGGAACCACCGATTAGGGTTTTCACCATTGGTAGGGTATTCCGCGCCGAATCCATAGACTATAAGCACCTACCCGAGTTCTATCAGCTTGACGGTATAATAATGGAGAAAGGCTTCACATTTAGGAAGCTTTTAGGGCTACTTAAGGAGGTTGCTTACAGAATAGGTGTTAAGGAACTTAAGTTTAAGCCTGGGTACTTCCCATTCACAGAACCATCTGTTGAGGGTTACGTTAAGCTTGAAGGTATAGGGTGGGTTGAGGTATTTGGTGCTGGGCTCTTTAGACCTGAAATACTCCACGCACTAGGTGTTAAGTACCCAGTCGGTGCTTGGGGTTTAGGTCTCGAGAGGTTCGCCATGGCTGTACTAGGCTTTAACGACATACGTGACCTCTTTTCATACGATGTGAGTAAGTTAAGGAACTACGTAATTAGGTGGTGACCATGCCTACATTCAAGGTCAGGGTAAGTAGGTTAATGAGGTTAATAGGTGTTAGGTTAAGTCTTGATGAGCTCATAGATGTACTGTTTAAGTTAAAAGCCGAAGCTGAAATAGAGAATGACTACCTAGTTGTTGAGGTAGGTCCTGATAGGCTAGACATGATGAGCTCCATAAAGCTTGCCAAAGCCATTAGGTGGTTCTTAGGTATTGAAAAGCCATCACCTAACTACGTTACTGAGTCTAGCGATGTGGTTGTTGAGGTTAAGGAGGTACCCTCAAGACCTTATATTGTAGCTGCGGTTGTTGAAGGCGTAGTTATTGATGAAGACCTACTCGAGGAGCTGATCCAGCTTCAAGAGAAACTCCACATAACTTACGGTAGGGGTAGGAGGAAGGTCGCTATAGGTCTTCACGATCTAAGTAAGCTACCATGTCGTAAGATAAGGTATGAGGAAGTTAATTTAAGCACTAAGATGATACCCCTCTTCGTAGGTAAGGAAATGACTGTTAAGGAGGTTCTTGAGGTTACTGAGCAGGGACAGAAGTACGGTAAGATATCGTTAAGAGGTAATAAGCACCCAGCAGTCATAGCATGTAATGACATTATAGCCCTACCACCAGTAATTAACTCTGAAATCACTAGGCTTGAGGTAGGTAGTAAGGGATTATTCATAGACGTGACAGGTACAGACTGGAAAGCAATTAATGATGTACTTAATATCTTAACAACCACATTAGCTGATGAGGGCGGTAAAGTAAGAGCTGTAAGGCTTACTGGCGTAATTAATGCTAAAGTACCTAACCTTAAATGTCAGGAAATAAGTTTAAGCCCTAATTACGTTAATGAAGTTTTAGGGACTTCGCTCACTATTAATGATGTAGCTAAAGCATTAATGAGGTTAGGTCATGGTGTTGAAATAGGCAGTACTGACTTAATCGTTAAGATACCTCCATATAGGCTAGACATACTCCATCCTATAGATTTAGTTGAAGACGTGGCTGTAGGTATAGGCTATGATGAGTTAGGAATTGAGGAGTTAAGCATAGGTAAACCCACAGAGCTTTCGAGAAGGGGTAAATTGATTAAGAACCTAAGGGAGCTCTTGGTAGGTCACGGATTTATTGAGGTACATACATTTACATTAACTGATGAGGAAGTACTTAAGCTACTTGGTTATGAGAGAGACAGTTACGTGAAGTTAAAGAACCCTGTATCTATGGAGCTTAATGCCTTAAAGAATACCCATTTAGCCACGCTTCTCCTAGTTCTTCGTAAATCCCAGCATGCCGCATTACCTGTGAAAATTTTCGAAATAGGTAACGTAGTTGTTAAGAAAGAGGGACCTACTGGTTGGGGTAATGAACTAAGGTTAGGTATGGCGCTCATGGATAGTGAGGTAAGTTTTGAGGAGTTACAAGCACCCCTTTTTAGTGTCATGAGGTTACTGGGCTTTGAAATAAAGACTAAACCCTCTAAACACCCAGCATTAATAGATGGTAGGTGTGCTAAGGTAATAATTAACGGGAAGAACGCAGGATATATAGGTGAGGTAAAGCCTGAAGTACTGACTAAGTTAGGAATTGAATATCCGGTGGTTGTGTCCGAGGTCTCCATAGATAAGTTACTTATTTAAAATCTCCTTAAGTAAATCCTTAGTTGTTCTCCTCACAGCCTCATAAGACGTTAACTTCGGACTCCATCCTAAGGACTTTAACTTACTTATGTCTAACAACATGAATTTAACATCGCCTTTCCAACCTCTACCATCAGGTGTTGCTGGTTTATATACGAACTCAACGTTTTTTAGACCCATCTCATTAACCACTATCTTAGCTATTTCATTAACGGTTATCCAATCATCATTACCTACGTTAAATACTTCATAATCACTCACAGCACCCTTAACTAGATAGTCGAATAGGAAGTACGTAGCTGATATAGCATCACTTATATATAAGTAAGATTTCCTTTGTGTTCCATCACCAAGTATTTCTAACTGATGCGGGTTTCTCCTTAGCTTATTTATAAAGTCATAGATCACACCATGGTTTAATCTAGGACCTATTATGTTGGCGTATCTTAAGATTAATGTCCTAATACCGTACAGCCTACTGTATGTAATGGCTAAGTACTCACAACTTAGTTTAGCCGCCCCATATACCGATATAGGTTCTAAAGGTGCGTAATCCTCGGGTGTCGGTAACTTCTCAGCATCGCCATAAATAGTTGATGAGCTAGCAAATACTAGGTACCTTACGTTGTTTAACCTACATGCCTCAAGGACGTTAAATGTTGCTAATATGTTTTCATTAAAATGTATACGTGGTTCAGTAACTGAAACCCTAACCTCTGGATTAGCCGCGAGGTGGAAAACAGCATCGCAATCCTTAAACTCCTTAACCCAGTTACTGCCGAAGTTCTTTAAGTCGTCCTTGACTAATTTAAAGTCGGGGTTATCCATATGGTGCTTTATGTTGTTCAATGAGCCACTACTTAAGTTATCAACGACTATTATTTCATGACCCTCCTTGATGAGTTCATCAACGAGGTGAGACCCTATGAAACCAGCGCCGCCAGTAACCACTATCCTCAAATTAATTACCCAAGTAAGGTTTACATACGGGAAAATAAGCTTAAGATCTAGAGCCAATCACTCCACATACTCCGAGAGAAGCGCTATAACAGAGAGTAATGTAGCTATGTAAAGCCATATAGCAAGTAAGTAAGTCCCACCAAAGAAACTTGAGATAATAGTCATGATAGGTGTTCCTAAGCCTATGAACATTATTAGTCTCTTAAACGCCTCACTCTTCTTGTAGCTAAAGGTTATCCTAAGTATGAATCTAAGGAAGTAGTTTCTCTTAAACTTCCTATATTCATGGAATTTACTTAACTCCTTCAGCCCTACCTGTGTTAACCTGTAATATACACGATTATTGTTGTTTCTTCCAAAGGCCCCCTTTCCCCTCTTCACGATCTTCCTAAAGAGCTTTAGATCTCTTTCCTTGGCGTTAGCGAATATATCTAAATAATCCTTTACTCTCTCAGCACTTATGCCCAGTAACGTTGATAACTTATTGATAGATATCTCATTCTTCCTTGAGACCCCCATGGTTAATAATGACTCATAGACGTATTTAGCAATTATTAAGTTATTTATCAGTGATTTAAGTTCACGTAACTTCCTTCTACTTAACTCGTAATGGCTAAGTTCACCAGTAAATAACCTATATAAACTAGTTACAAACTCCCTCCCTCTACTCGATATTACATAGCCAGTACCTTCCCTCTTAACTAAGCCCTTCGTAAGTAACTTAGCCATAGCATCGTAAGCAGACTTAACCCTTAACCTAAGCTCTCTAGCGACCTCAGAAACACTTACTGGCGAGTCCTTAGTACCTAAATATAAGAGTACCTCAAGCTGTATGGTAGACTTAGAGAAGTCTATCATGGAGTCTAGGGTCTTGAGAATCATGAGTCTATCAGTAAGCGCTACCCCCAAGAACATGATCACCCGCTACGATTACGTTGAAACAACACGTAACACAGGATATAAGAGTGCGGTACCGAGAGCTTGACCATGCCAAGGATACCCGCAATTTATTCACGACCCTTCACCTACTATACGTTTTTTATAACAGCTTTGTTAATCAGCTCATTCACCCTAATAGAAAAAATCGAAAGGTATGTTATGAGCGTTGGTAAAGCATTTTTAATGTAAAGCAAAACCTTCCTAAATCTCATTACTAAGTAGGTGTTCTTAATTGACACACCCATGTAAATATAATCAAAACCTTTGCTATAGAGAAGTATTACCGTACCTGGCTTCCCTTTAGAGGGTATGTAAGTAGCTACCTCTTTAATCTCCTTAGTAAGTACGTTCCTAGGCCAGTAAGCTACTACAGTACCATCCCTAAGTATGTAGACAGCGTTAACTAACTTGCCATCAACAACTATGCTTAAGACCTCAGCGATCTCTGTCATCACATACCCGTACCTAGTCTCAACACCTCTCTTCTTAAATAGCGAGCACTCCCTCCGCCGGTCTGCAGTAAACCCACGAACCACTGATGCCTCTTCAGAAACCCAGAGATTTACTGCGGTCCGCGGTATACCCTAGTGCGTTCTTAAAAATAACCCTTCAGTGACCTTGAATGAAGGTGACGGGTGGGGTCATGAGGCGTAGGAGGTTCAAGAGGGGTATAACCGGTATCGAGGCTGCCATCGTGATGATAGCCTTCGTCATCGTTGCCGCCGCCCTCGCCTTCGTGACGCTAAACATGGGTATGTTCACGACACAGAGGACTAGAGAGGTAATTCACAGAGGGTTAGGTGAGGCTAGTAGTGCCTTAGAAGTTGATGGCTCAATAACAGCATTAACCGACAGCGATAGCGAAGTTTATGTAGTTAGCATACCAATAAAGCTAGCCCCTGGTAGGGAAGTTGTTGATTTAAGAAATGAGAAAGTAACCATAAGCCTCAAATTACCGGATGTCTTCTTCGAAGACATACATAAAGGAGTCAAACACCTTGACGACCTAGGTTTAAGCGATACTAATACCTCAGCCATAGTATCAGCTATATGGGCCACAGCCCCGACAGCACCTGAAGCGTATATAGTATTCATCAAGGATAACGTAAAGGACACGGTACTTGAGTTTGGCGAAAAGGCAATAATACTAATTCACTTAGGTTCAAATACCCTTGACGCCTATAATGAAGTTAAGGTTGAGGTAAGGCCTCCTGAGGGGGCTCCACTAACTGTAGCTAGAACAATGCCGGCCATACTACCTCCAGAGACGGCGGTAGACCTGGGCTAAGGTGATAAATATGAGTAAAACCCTAAACCAAAACAATTATTTTTTAAATAGACTACACTATGCCTATATATCTATCCTAATAATCAGCGTCCTCCTTATCTACCTATTCCCCATATATATCTATCATAACTTAGTGGTTACTAAACGCCACATGAGCCTACCAGTAATAGGTGTTTTAGGTGCCTTAATGGTGATAGGTCTTCACTGGTTTATTATTTGCTTTAGGTTAATGACCTCTAAAAAGGTGAGGAGTCATTGAGGAGCCCTGGCCATGTAACTGCCCGGTCTGTAGGGTCACGATCAAGCCCTTACTCAAGGTTTTTTTACGTAAAGAAAAAGGTGAGGTGCCTTACATGAGTGAAACACCTAAGGAAGTAACCCCCCAGGCAGGGCCGGGGGAGGCGGGTGAGATAAAGGAGCTTGTATCAGCCTTAAAGGATGCGTTAGTAGACCTAAGAACAGCAATCTCAGAGATAACTAACCCACTAAACATAATGAGGAGGTATGGTGAAGTAGAGGAATTACAGAAAATAATGAAATCTACAGGCAAGGGAGGTAGCCTACCTAATTTACCAACCCCTATCTCAGCATCAAGGGAAGTTGCTGAGGTCCCACCTACAGCGATGCCTCAGCAACCACCAACTACTAAAGTCCAAGTCATAGAGCCTAAGACTAAGCAAGAAGAGCAGGCTCCTGAAGGTATCAAGAGATCAAGTAGAGAGTTTATGGGGAGGCATGAAAAAGAAGAGAAAAGTAAATCCTTAGAAAGAGAGGTTAGCAGACCTCATAGACCTAGAGTCCTCGTTGGTAACATGCCTAAGCTAATCAAGTTAATTAAGACCATATATATGCTTAGGGAGAAATTGCCTAGTGATATCTTAGGCAAGTATGTTGATTTACTCTCATCAATGGGTTTTGTACCTAAGGAGGAAGGTGACGTCGTTAAGAAGCTCTTTGAGGTTATTGATGAAGGTATGAATAAGGGCTTATCTATAGAGGATCAGCTAATAGTGCTTCACATACTGACTAGGTCCTTAGATATTGAAAGCGAGGAACTTGAGGAGGAGGTTCTAAAGATACTCTCCTCTATGATAAGGAAACATGGTAAGGTTGGGGAATCGTGAATGGGCGAGTCAACTACTATAGTCCATGCGCTACTGACTATTGCGGCGCTCCTACTTGCGGCTATATTCGCTGTTACGGTATTAGGGAGACTAGGGTTTCTTCAGAGTACATTAAGTGACTTGATAAGGTCTAAAACAGAAATCATACAAACAAACGTTAAGATAGTGTCAGGATTTTACAATGAATCCGAAGATGCCTACGTAATATACGTTAAGAACATAGGGAATAGGCCAGTAACCCAGCAAATGCTCAACAATACTGACATCTACCTGGGTACCTATGGTGCTGAAGTGAAGCTGTATAAGTATGGTGATGGTAGTGTAGGTACCTGGACAGCTACTGACATTAATGGTGATGGTATATGGGGTTCAGGTGAGACCTTAATCATAAAGGTCCATACGGGCGGCGAAGTTCAAAGCCCTGTCTATGTCAAGATAGTACTGCCAACAGGGTTCATTAATGAGGAAATAATCGTGGGGTGATAACACGGGGTTTAGCACGGTAACTGCATCAATAATATCTACGGCACTACTAATCATAGTGATCTCAACCCTACTTTACTTAATGCTTGACGGAACTTTAGAAATGACACTAACTGTCTTAGCCTCATTAGATAAGTTGAAGGAGAGTAAGCTGACGTTACTAGCTGTTGAGAATGGGGTAATTGTAAATCCAAGTACTATTAAGATAAACATAACTATACTTCACGGCGAAATTATTCCATTAATCAATGAATCTGAGGTCTTTGTTAAGTACTTAGATAACCTAACAAACATACATGTAACATACAGGCTTAACTATGGCAAGATTCCTGGATGGTTCGTAAATAGGGTGATTATCGGTAACATTACATACAGCGTTAATGAACACCCGCATTTGGCTCCGGGTGAGGTGGCTGAATTAATTATTTACTTACCCACTAACGCCTCACGTAGCGAACCTGTAGTGGTAGTTATTGCTTCTAAAGGAGGGGCTTCAGCAACATACGCCTTAGGGTGGTGATTATGGGCATACATAAGCTCATACCTACAGGTAATGAGGAGTTAGACCTTAAGTTAGGGGGTGGCTACCCATTTCCTTCATTAATTCTTATTGAGGGTGAGCACGGTACTGGTAAAACCGCCCTAGTCTACCAGTTTATTTATGGAGCGTTAACTAAGGGGCTTAAAGTGCTTGTCTTCACTACCGAATTAACTGTTAAGGAGTTTCTTTACTCAATGAAGGAACTTAATCTAGACCCCATCCGCATGTTCATTAAGGGACTACTTAGGATCTACTCCATACAGATGGCTGGTATTAAGTGGATAGAGAAGTATGCTGCACTACTCCTGCCTCTCGTTGGTTCATACATATCCGTCGAGGAGGGCAAGTATGATATAGCTGTCGTAGACTCCTTAACCCACCTAGGTATATATGCAACACCTAGCTCAGTCCTTAACTTCATAAGTAAAGTTAGGGTATTAGTTAGTCGTGGTAAAGGGGTCATATTAACCCTACATCCTAAAAGCCTTAGAGAAGATTTGGCAATAAGATTAAGGGCTGTTTGCGATGGCTACATAGTCCTTAAGAATGAAGCTGTTGGTGGTAGGTTAGTTAAGTTAATGAATATAGTCAAGATGCGTGGGTTACCCCCAGGAGCTGAGACATCAGTAATTTTTGATATAGACCCCGCTTTTGGGATTAAAATAATACCCTTAAAGCTGGCTAAGGCGTAGGTGGTTACCATGGCATTGAAATTATTTCTTAAGAAAAGAGAGAAAGAGCCCAAGAGGAAGTTAGAGAAGGTTAAGCTACCTTTTACAGATGAAGAAAGGCCTTGGTACCTTGAGGAGTACGTAGCTAAGGTACGTAAGGACTACGGTGAGCCGTTAATAGTTGATAAGATACCCCATGAGTACAAGTTCAAGAAGCAGTTTAACTTAATATACCCGGTAGGTAACGGCATATTCATCCATGTAGTTAGTGATGGTAAGGGTTCAGGATTTAATAAGTACATAGTTGTTGAGCCCCCAAGACCCCCACAGAATATACTCAGGGCTATCGAGGAATTAATAGCCTACAGAATAACCGATGAATACATGGGTAAATCCCCTGAGGAACGTATCAGTGTATTAGTTAATCTCGTTAAGGATGTTGTCAATATAAGTGAAGTTAGGAAGGGTAAGCCACCAAGATTTAAACCTAAACTTCTTGGTGGGAGAGTAACTCTAAGTAAGCGTGATTTTGATTTAGTTATTTACCACTTAATAAGGGATAAAGTCGGTGTTGGTGTTCTTGAACCATTCCTTCGCGATCCGTACCTTGAAGATATATCATGTAGCGGTATAGGACCTATATATGTTGTTCATAAGATCTTCGGAACCTTAGAAACTAGTATTAGTTTTAAGGATGAGGAATCACTTAATAAATTCATAATAACTTTAGCCGAGAAGATAGGTAAGCCATTATCTCATGCTAGACCTATAGTTGACGCTACATTACCTGATGGCTCTAGAATTAACATAGTCTTTGGTAGTGATGTTAGCTTAAGAGGCTCTAACTTCACTATTAGAAGGGTCTCTAAAGTACCTTTAAGTGTTACTCAGCTCATTGCTTGGGGCACTTTTGACACTAGGATAGCTGCCTATATGTGGATGCTACTTAGTGAGGGTATGAGTGTATTCATATGTGGCGAAACAGCTAGTGGTAAAACAACTTCGTTGACTGCATTAATGGTTTTCATAAGACCTACAGCTAAGATAGTCTCCATCGAGGATACAGCTGAAGTCGTAGTCCCGCACCCTAACTGGACTAGGGAGTTGACGAGGGATACAGGTAAGCGTGAGAGTAGTGTAACGATGTTCGACCTGCTAAAGGCAGCTCTTAGGCAGAGACCTAACTACATCATTGTTGGTGAGATAAGAGGTGCTGAAGGCAACATAGCATTTCAGGCTATGCAGAGCGTCACTAGGGATACACCGATACTTATTAAGGATGGTGAGACAGGTGAGGTAAGGCTCGTAAGCATAGGCGGCTTCGTAAACAGCTTCTATGAGGCTGGTGAGGAAGGTAAGCCTAAGTATATTGAGGGCTATTATACATTATCACTTAATGAGAAAGGAAGGCTTGTATGGGCACCTATAAGGTATGTACTTAGGCATGTGGTGAGGGATGATGTATTTAGGGTTACCTATGAGGGTGGGTGGGTAAATGTTACGGGTTCGCATAGCGTATTCGTTCTTGACCCTGAAACGCTTGAGATAAAGCCTAAAGCGGTTCGTGAACTAAAGCCCGGTGACTTACTCATAACGCCCATAGCTAGAGCTTCAGATATCCTAGGTCTTAGGGAATTACCTTATGATACTATGAGTAATACAGATAGATACGGTACGCTTGGAGCATTCTTCGGGCCCCTAACATCCAGTGTCAAGATATATAAGACGAGAATATTCAAGTTAGCGTGCCAGTTGGCATGGTTCAGTAGGATTAGGGGTTACCTAAGTGAGGTCTCAAAAAGGAATGGTGGTGGTTACCCACTTTATTACGTTACCATAGACCTATCACCTAAGGCGTCACTAAGGTTAAGGAACTTTAGAATACCTGTAGGTGTCTTCACTAAACTACTGAGGAATCTTGAGTTAAGGAAGAGACTACATGAATTATCTACTTTAGTTAGTACTACCCTTAAAAGGTCATCAGATTTCATTTCCAAGGCGGCCGCCTTAGAACTCATGAAGATAATACGTTCACAAGTAAGTAGTAATGAGGTTGAGGTACTTCATAATAGATTAAATACGTTGGTTAATAGTGATGTTGCCTTAGTTAAGGTAATCAATGTTAGGAGGATTAATTATGAGGGTTACGTATATGACATTTCAGTACCCGGTACTGAGTTATTCTTTGGTGGTTCAACTCCCATAGCTCTCCACAATACAGGACACCCGGTCATGTCTACGTTTCACGCGGCAGATATAGATAGGTTAATACAGAGGCTAACTAGTCACCCGATTAACGTACCTAAAACACATATGGACGCGCTCAATGTTGCTTGGTTCCAGAGTGCCGTATACACTAAAGCAGGGTTTTTAGCCAGGAGAGTCATTAGGATATATGAAATATTGGGTTACGACCCATCAACAGATAACATACTCGTAATGCCCGTATTTAGTTGGGACCCAATAAATGATAGGTTCTTATTCAGTGGTAGGGGCTCAAGCTACCTACTTGAAGAGAAAATAGCTGTGATGAGGGGGATATCTAGGAAGGAATTGAATACTATTTATGAAGAGTTAGACCTAAGAAGTAGGTTCATTGAATTAATGATTAAAAAGAAAATATTTAACTATTATGATGTATGGAAGGCTGTTGTTAAGGCTCATCACTTAGGTATTGAGGAGGCTTATAAGAGGTTACTAAGGGATGAGTTAATATGATGCTTAAGGTAAGTAAAGAGATCTTACTTAGGTTTCTGATAGCTTCAAGCTTCATCATCCTAGCTATAGTCTTCAATAAGCTATTTCCAGGGGTATTCTCCTTCATTCTCTCTATAGCTGTAATCGTCTTAGCATTCATATATTTATTCATTTTGCCATCACTCAAGAAACATTTCGGTCCCTCAGAACCGGACTTAGACTTCATATTCCTCCTCGCGCATATGCTCTCACTAAGTACAGGCAAACCCCCGCATACGGATCTTATAAAAGCAGTTAGTGACGTGAGTCTATACAGGAATTATGGGAGGTACTTCAAGAGAATATACACCTTAAGTAAGGAGTATGGGTATGACTTACCTGATGCGTGCATACTTATATCTAAGAAAGTTAGAGAGAAATACCTTAAGGAATTTTTAGAGAGACTTGCTTCAGTAATCTCTGTTGGTGAGGATGTTGAAAAGTTCTTAGAGACTGAGTTCAGAAACAACCTAAACATGTATGAGTATATTTACGGTAGAATCATAGACACACTAAGGATCCTGCTAGGTAGTTACGCGGCTGTATTCGCCTCAGCTATATTCATATTAATGAACTTCATGATACTATCATTCTTCTTTGGTGGTGACATATCTTTACTTCAAGTGGCTTTCATAGCTGTATTTACGAGTATGTCATCACTTGTTTACTTAATATATAAGGTACTTCCCAAGGACATACTGGTTAATTGCGAGGGCGTCAACGTTAGGTACTTCAAGATACTAAGGGTTACCTTACCTGCCATGGTGGCGTCAGCGTTAGCGCTAACGATATTCGTAGTACTGACTAAGTCTGAGGTCCTCAGTGATCATCTAATATATGCCGCCATAGGGTTACTACTATTTCCTGCTGGTTTCCTAGCTAAGAGGGTTGAAGCATTCATATATGATGTTGATAGAGACTTCCCGATATTCACTAGGATGTACGGTTCGCACCTATCTATAATCCCTAGCTTACTCAATGCTCTTGAACCACTACTGAAGACCGAGTTAGGTAAGTTAAGTAAGGTTATGAAAATGCTGCACGTTAGGTTGCTTAATAGGATTTCACCTGACATTAGCTTTAGGTTATTCTCACTCGAAACAGGAAGTGAGTTAATACGTAAAGGTACTAGAATTCTCCATGATTCGATGATCTATGGTGCTGATATGGTTAAGGCTGGTAGCTACATTTCTGAGGTGAGTACTATGTTAATGAGGACTCGTAGGTTAAGAAATCAAGTCTTTAAAGCTTTTGAAACTTCAGTAATAATGCTTCATGTATCAGCCATAGTCCTGATTGCTTTCTCAGCAAACCTACTTAACCTCTTCGCCCAGTTCCTAGCCAAGATACCCACCATAATACCGTTTACGTACTTCGGACCTGAGATTATGTCGTTTTTGACTGTAGTAATGATCGTGTTCTTCACGGTAATAAATTCATTGGCGTTAACAATAGCTAATAAAGGACTTAAGCATACATTCATATACTACCTTAGCATATTACTCATAGTGAGCGGTTTAACCATGTACATAGCCCAGCAGATAATCAATTACCTCATAGGCTCAGTATACGTAAGTGCAGCAGAAGTACTTTCTGAATTACCTACTTACTAAATTCTTTACATTATCTAAGTAAATTAGTGGGTTCTTCACGCGTATCCTTGGTATATGGATGGTCAAGAAACCTCCTTAATATTAATTTAGTTTACGTAGGTTCTTTTGGTGATTAATTGGTAGGTCCTAAGGGTGTGAAACTCCCACTAATACTGTTTCCGGGGCCTCATACGGATAACTTAATAAGGATATTTAAGGAGAATCCTAATTACCCCTTATTTAAGAAACCTTACGGTCCTGTGGCTACTTACCTATGGAGTTACATACTATCATGTATGAGTAAGAGAAGCAAGAACGTTAAGTTACTTAAGGATAGTATTGAGTTTAAGGCTGGGTCATTACTTCACGACTTACTCTTCGGTGAGTTAGATAGGATAACGGATTCTGAAGTTCTTAAATTCATAAACGCATTAAGTATAGAGCTTGTTAAGAAATATGCCAACTCCCCATTGATGTACGTAATAGATAGTGAGACTATTTTTGACGTGAAGAGAAGGTTTAGTAAGCGTAAACCTAAGAAGAAAGGACTCCTCAAGGTGGTTAAGGGAGTATTCAGTATTAGGTGATATTAAGGGTATTTATGTATGGCTATATTACCACTATTCCTAAGTACCGGCAAACATGATAGTGACCTCCATCTAGTAGCTGTTGGAGTACATGATATTAATGAGTTATGTGAGGTCATAAGGGCCATTAGGCAAAGTAATCTTAAGTTAATAGCCATTCAAGGACCACTAGAAACAAGGCCTGGGGGTGCATCATTATTTTTCTTAATAGCTCTTAAGGCTAATGGTGAAGACCTAGCTGAGTTCTTAAGATTGGTCTATAAGTATAGAGTGATTACAGACGAGAATGAATTAATTGATATGGTGTACCCATTAATGGCTTTGGATGATGATATTTTAGTCTTAAGTAAGAGGTTAGTAAGAATGTTCATAGTTAGCTTATATACTGACTTTAAGGAGGCTGGTTTAGAAAACATTTTCTCTTTCTCAAAATCTTGGGGTAAGACTTTAGCTCGTACACTTATTAATGAAGTAGGTAATGATTTAAGGAAATTACTTAATAACTTAAGAGATGTTCTTAAGAGGTCTGGTTTAGCTGATATTGACTTAGTAAGTATCGATAGAGAAATAGGTAAAACAGTTATTAGGGTTAGAAAGAATTTTGAGTGTATGATCCTTAAGGAATTAGGTATCGAATCGGGCTCACATATACTTAGGGGTTTATTATGTGGTTTTATTGAGGAGGTTCTTGATGTTCCTATGTTATTTATTAAAGAGGTTAAGTGCTTAAGTAGGGGTGACCCCTATTGTGAGTTCGTTATTGAGCCTGTATATGATTTCGACGTGTACATATAGCTAAGTTACCTACATCTACCTTAACTATGTTGTAGCCTGAGGCTTTCCTAAGTCTATTCATTATCGTAAGCCCTAAGCCCCTCTCCTCAAACCCCTCAGCAACTATTATGTCCACTTCTTCCTCATCGAAAGCCCTCAATGTCTTAAATAAGTTCTTAGCTATTATGAACTGATTGGATCTAGGACCGAGGCTTAAACTTAACGCCCTTATGTCTTTATAGTGGCTAATGGTTTCATCGCTACAAAGTATACCCACTCTCAAACCCTCATTAACGTACATCAAGGCAAGCTCACGAACTTTCATTATGAGTGGTCTTAGGTCTTCATAACTACTTAACTCCACAAGTACCATCCTAGCTTTAGGCGCGTAATGCCTATACTTAACACCCGGTGAAAGTGCTTTATCAGACTCCATTAACCCCCTAGCGAACGGAGGTATAACCACCTCCCCCCCAAGAACCCTCTCAACCTCCTCTATAGTTAGTGGTCCAGGCCTTAGGAGCCTTGGTGGATCATGAGTCATGTCTATTATGGTTGATTCAACACCGAATAAGGTTTCACCACCGTCTATAATGACGTCTATAAGCCCCATTAAGTCATTGATTACGTGTTGAGGTGTTGTCGGTGAAGGCCTGCCAGATAGATTAGCACTTGGTGCCGCTATTGGTGTTGAGGAATACTCGATTAGCTTAAGGGCTATCGGGTGAGCAGGCATCCTAATAGCTACGGTAGGTAATGAAGCTGTCACCTCATTAATAACCCTACTAGACTTCCTCAAAATAACTGTTAAAGGTCCCGGCCAAAACTTCTTAACTATCGATATAACCCTGTCGGGAACCTCCATAGCTAACTCATAAAGTTGGTTAAACCTACATATATGAATAATTAATGGATTATCTGGGGGTCTTCCCTTTACCTTAAATATCTTAAGGACTGCTAGCCTATTGAATGCGTCAGCACCTAAGCCATACACGGTCTCTGTTGGGAAGGCTACTAACCCGCCTCTCTTAATGACTTCAGCCGCTTCCCTAATTAACTTCTCACTAGGTCTTGATGGATCTATCTTAATTACTTTAGTCATGACCATTATAAGATATAGCTTAAGAATTAATAAGGGAACCTACTTACTAATGTACTCAGCCACTATCTCATTAGCCACCTTCAGTGCGTTATCGAGTTTGGCCTCAGCAGGGTTTCTAAAGTTGATTATACTTACATTCCTCCTTACACTATAGGTTATACTAGGTATTCTAGCACTCACCTTTCTAAGTAAGGACGCTAAACTTACCTGTGGATTAAGTGTGTATACGTACATAGTGTGTATGCCTGCCTCCTCCCTAATTACCACGACTAATGGGTGCTTCCTCTCTAAGTCATAAGCTATCTCATTAGCAACAACCTTTAGATACTCGTAATTTTCCTTAATGAAATCATTATCATAAGCCTTGGAAATAACCACTATGGGGACCTCATTAGCTAGTATGTAAGGTGCCTTACTTATGTACTCCTTCCTTAACTCTAACGCTTTCTCAAAGTTCTTGGCTCCCTCAATGATTGTCGGTGTTAACTTAACTGTTCTCTTAGTTATTATTGACATGGCGAAGTTAAGCATCTCAGTCCTAAATTCTTGGTTATGAATGAACCACCTATAAGCGCCGTACATAGCCCTACCTAACCTAGTGAGTCTACTCGGTTTACCCATGTCTATATAAGCAACATCCTTAATGATTTCTTTAGGTAAATCAACGTAAACGTTTAGGGTCCTGGCGTATTCTAAAGCAACATCTAGAGCACTTTTAGCACCTATTATCTGAAGGGTTATTGATCTCCTTCCATTCTCATCGAATTTAGCTACGTAACCCCCCCTAATTCTGGGATCGTGATGGTCAATAAGTACTGAGTTCCTTAACTCGGCGCCCATGTATGGCGTTATTTCTACTGAGTATGCGTTATTGATCACCAACCCTCTCCTACTTTGAGGTGGTGGGAACTCTATGAAGACCTTAGCTCCGCGGCTTGTTAATGCGTAGTTTAGTACTGCTGTTGCGAATACCCCGTCCCAATCCCCATCGGCATATATGGTTACTGAACTCAAACAGACACCTACGATTAATGTACTTTAACCGATGTAATTACCCCGAGTTAGGCTTATTAAACTTATTGCGTAATGCTTAATAAAATGTTGTGTGGAGGAAATCAGATGTTCTTAACACTTGATTGGAGAGATATCGAGCTATATACTTTCAAAGTGGCTAAGAAAATATTAAGTAACGGATTTAGACCTGAGGTTATCATTGGGATCATGAGAGGGGGGTATATAGTTGCTAGGATACTTAGTGATTATCTAGACATACCCGGTATAGGCGCTATCGAGATTAAGTTCTATAAGTCCATAGGTGAACACGGTGAAAGACCTATCCTTACACAGCCATTAACTATTAACGTCCGTGATAAGAGAGTGCTCATAGCTGATGACGTAGCTGACTCAGGTAGGACTCTTCAAGTAGCTGTTGACTTAATAAAGCTCTATGGGGCTAAGGAAGTTAGGACAGCCGTACTTTTTGTTAAGCCTAGATCAATATTCGTTCCTGACTTCTATGCAGAACTAACCGATAAGTGGGTAGTTTTTCCATGGGAGTATGGTGAGGTTATTAGAGAGCTCATGAGGTCTAGAGATATTCCGCTAAGTAAGGATAAGTTAATGAAACTAGCCAAAGACATAGGGATATCTAAGGATAAGGAAGTACTTGATGAGTTAATAAACTTAGTAATAAAGACAAAAGTTAGGAAGTGAACGGTAGGTGTTTAGCAAGTAATGATGTATTTAGTTAGGTTATGCGGTGAGATAGCGCTTAAATCTAGGAGGACAAGGTGGAGATTCGAGAAAAGGCTAGTAGGCAATTTAGAAGATGCATTAAAAAGGTTCGGGGTTAAGAACCATAACTTAAGGTTAGAGGACGGTAGGATATTCATAGAAGGACCCGACGGTATTGAAGGAATCGTTAAGAGAGTTTTTGGTATACATAGCGTTTCTAAGGTGTACCACGTTAGGTTTAAAGACCTTAACGACTTAGCTTCTAAGGCCGAGAAATATTTCAAGGGGTTTGTTAAAGGTAAGAAATTCGCCGTGAGAACACACCGAGTTGGTGTTCATGGGTTCACATCAATAGACGTTAATAAGGAAGTTGGGGCTAGGTTAAAGCCTTACTCAGCAGGTGTTGATCTTAATAACCCTGATGTAACTACCTATATAGAAGTTAGGGGACGTGACGCATACTTCTTTACAGACATTATTAGGGGTTATGATGGGTTACCTATAGGTGTTGAAGGAACAACGCTACTTCTATTCTCAGGGGGTTTTGACTCACCCGTAGCTGCGTGGTTACTTGCTAGAAGGGGTATTGAAGTACATTTCCTACACTATGTACTTACTTCTCAATCGTCAATAATAGCTGCTTATAGGGTAGCTAAGTACTTAACTGATAACTGGCTCTTTGGATATGAACCCATGTTCTACGTGATTGATCTTAGGTCTGCAGTCGCTGAAATAATTAACTACGTGAGGAGTGACTATAGGCAGGTAGTTCTTAGGAAGATTATGTACATGGTGGCTGATAAGTTAAGGGAGAGGTTAGGTTTTGACTCATTAGCCACTGGCGAATCCGTGGGACAAGCATCATCACAGACGTTAAAGAACCTTGTAGCTACCGAAGAAGGCATTAAATCACTAATACTTAGGCCGTTGACGGCTATGAATAAAGAGGAAATTATGAGGTTAAGTAAGGAAATAGGTACTTACGAATTAAGCTCTGATGTTGTTGAGTACTGCACCATAAGTGTTGGCCCTGTAGCTACGAGGGCCCATAAAGTTATTCTCGAGAAGGAATTAAGTAAGGTAAGGAAGGAACTCATAGATAAGGCTTTAAATGATTTAATCACCATAAACCTAGTTAAGGACCCACCTAGCAAGTTAAAGGAGTTAACCAATATAGAAATAGACTTCATACCATCAGATGCCTTAGTAATTGATGCTAGGTCTATAGAGGAGTATAGGAAGTGGCATTATGAGGGGGCCATACACATATCTCAATTAAATATCAGTGCGTTGCCTAAGGATAAGGCCATAATCATATACTGTAGCCACGGAGATATAAGCTCATTATTCGCTAAACTACTTAGGGATAAAGGATACCTAGCTTACTCACTTAAGGGTGGTATTAATAAGTTAAGGAGGGATTAATCAGCAACACCAGGCTATCTGCATCAAGACTTAGTAGAGGTTCGAGTCATCACCTAAGTATAAGGTGCTTAACTAGGCTTAAATCATTAACTAAGCGAAAAGTTAATGCACCCTACCTCAGAATTTGTTACTGGTGTTAACCATGGAGAGTAGCGAGGAGAGAAGACCGGTTAGACCTTCTTATGAGAGAAAACTTAAAATTCCATGTAAGGCCTCAACACCTGATGAACTAGGTAAAATCGAGAAGGAGTTTGAGAATAAGTTAAGTGAGGTTCTTAGGGAGCATGGGCTAGAGCCTTATGTTGTTGTTATTGATGGGAGTATAGTCGATCCTGGTAGGTACGTACGTGTTACTGTTAGTAAGCCTGAACACTTTATTGACGTTATATGGTTAAGGGCATTCCAGGAATCTGAAATCGAAGGAATTCCGCTACTTCTCGTTAAGAGGAGGGAGAGAACTGTACTGACATACTCATTATTAGACTACGTCAACGAGGTACTTTATACATTAACCATTAGTGTTGGGTGAAAAATTGGGTACTAACCCTTTTTATGTATTCCTTATATAGCTTTATAGACCTTGTTTCTAATGGGTCAACACCCTTACGTTGGGCAAGAAGTACAGACGTTAACCCGGCTATTAATGAGCCATAGATTAGTTTAGCGAGCATACACTTACCTTGAAGCTTAACCTCACATACCTCGTAACCTAAGCTGGTTAAGTAAGGGACCATAAATCCCTCGAACACTTTCTGGTAAAGTGAGCCATCGTTAGGATTTGCTAATATAACCTTTACATTCCTAACACCACCTTCATAACCAACTATATCATTATGTGACCATTCAGGATATATTTCGCACTTAGCTATGATCTTTGAGTTCTCATTAAATTCATTCTTAAATCTAAGACAGAGGGGCTCATACCTAGGGTCTGTAATTACTATAGGTACGTTATCCTTAATTACGCTACTTAAGCTTAGTGAATAGTTTAAGTAAGACCTGTAGTTCTTCAATATATCTATAGACTCCTGTATCTCTGGTTCACTAACTATATCTGCGTTTAACTCCTTCATTATTTTGAGGGCTGAGTATAGGAGTAAGGGTAGTGATGTTCGAGGTACGTAGCCGGAATCCACCTTAACATACATTAAGCCTTTAACTTTAGCTAAGTTAATGAGTTTACCTCCGGAAGCTATGACGGCTATTAAGGCACCCCTTCTTAACGCCTTCTCAACAGCGCTCACAGTCTCCATAGTCCGTCCTGAATATGATATCCCTATAACTAAGGTCTCTTTATCGACCCATTTAGGTATGTTAAAATCCTTGATTACTGTAACGGGATAGTTTAACCTATCGCTAGCGAGGACTCTTAAATAATCACCAACTATTCCTGAACCACCCATCCCGCATATGGCTATCTTGCTAAATGGCTTAGTTGTAAAGTTTTCTATCTTGTATTTCAATGCCTTTAACGCCATATCATACCAGGATAAGTACTGGTCAAGCATTTTTGTTTCCCTATAAAAATCACTTCCTTCTAAGCCTCGATAGAGCTCTCTGTAGTCTTGATAAGGTCTCTAACGAAAATATCTTGGCAGTTATTACTATCAGCACTATTGAGATGAAAAACGAAGTCACTAAATATATCGATGTTTCATAGGGTGATAAGTTACTTATGATGCTTGTCTTAATTAGTGCCATAGGCTGAGTTATTGGTATACTGAAAAGTATATTCTTAATTATTGGGTCGAACTTATTAATGTCTGTGAACGCTATTAAGTAGCCAGGCACAAATACGAACATCGTTATCGGGCCTGTCAGTGTACTTGCTATCCTAACATCGCTACTTAAAGCACCAATAACTATACCTAAAGAAGCCATGAAGAATAACATAAGTACTATACTTATTAACACATAGGCAAGGTCTGTAGGAGATATCATAAATGTTGTGAACTTGAAGAACGCAAATTCACTACTCCTCTCTTGTTCAGGTATTATTGACTCAAAGACTGTTGAGTAAATCCTTATGTACAGTAGGAAACCAAAGATGTTTAGCGAAGACCCTAATAAGGACACTAAGAATGAGCCGAATAACTTAGAGAATAGTATCTTACTCCTAGATATTGGGAACGTTAGCAAAGTCTCTAAGGTCTTCTCCTCATTCTCAACAGCCATGGAGGTTGCTGACATTTGGATAACAGTTACGGATATTATCATTATGATTATCGGTATGAAGAACGCTGTGAAAGATATCGACGTAAGAACTGTTGATGGGTCACCAAAGATTACTAAGTCCTTATTCTGGAGGTAACTTACGGATAAGGGTACAACAGGGTTTTTAACGACCTCTAAAGCCACCTTAGTACCTTCTAAATACTTCTTACCTAGGTAATCATTTATTATAGTTGAGACCCTTAAGCCCTTAAGGGATACAGAACCAAAGAACCCTAACTCACGTATTAAGTTGATGGCTACTAAAGTTACTTGCTGCTTAGCAAGTACCTTAGCCGTGAAGTCCGGAGGTATCACTAAGACTGCATCAAGGCTTGTTAAGTTATTCTCCCGCAAGTAATCAAGGACTTTGTTGATGAACTTAATATCGTTAAGGGGGATGCTTTCATTATGGCTAACGTTAAGTAGAACTAAGTTAATCCTAACCTCCTTCCTCAAGCTCTTTAAGTAGTTAATTAACTTAGTACCTTCATCTCCCTGGTCATAGTTTATGAAGCCTAAATCTATGTATTCGTAAATGGCTGCGTAGAACGCCGATTTAGCCGGGTAAGCTATCACTAAAGCCATTACTGGCAATATTATTGCTGAAATTATGAATGGTATCCATATCCTCGGGTCTCTAACTAAGTCCTTGAACTCCTTAATAATTAATGGCTTCATCAACTCCCCTCACCCTTAACAAGCATAAGAAATAGTTCTTCAAGATTCTTAACACCAAACCCCTTAATTAACTCACTTACGTAACCCTCAATCAATATCCTCCCCTCATGGATTAGTGCTACTCTATCACAAAGCCCCTCAACCTCAAGCATGTTATGGCTAGATAGGAGTACTGTAGTTCCGTGTTCTTTAGAGAAGTCCTTAATCATCTTTCTAACCTCATTAGCGAAAACAACGTCAAGACCTACAGTGGGCTCGTCTAGTATGGCTACTTTAGGCATCACCATCAACGCCCTAGCGACCTGCACCCTACGCTTCATACCTTTACTATAGGTCTTCATCTTCTTATATAGCTGGTCACCCAAGCTAGCTAACTTGATACCTAACTCAAGTGCCTCTTCAGCCTGCTTACTCTTACCGAAATATATTTCGGCAACCATTTTAAGGTACTCATAACCACTGATATTTCTATAGGCACCTGCATCTTCAGGTAGGTAAGAAATAAGCTTTCTAACCTTAGCTGCCTCCCTAACTACATCCTTGCCAAGAACTTTGACCTCGCCAGCAGTAGGTAGTAATAGTGTTGCTATTATCCTAAACGTAGTTGTTTTACCAGCACCGTTAGGTCCTATAAGCCCAAAGATCTCACCTTCCTCAACAGTGAATGAGATCCCCTTTAGTGCCTCAAACTTACCGAATCTTTTCACCAGATCTTTCACGATTACGGCATCCATCTCTATAGCCTCTATACATCTAGGAAACACTTAATGTTGTGGTTTTAAATACGTTTCCGTTAACTAAAGAGCGTTAAACCTGTATGTAGCGGCTACTTGACCTAGTGCTACACCACCATCATTTGGTGGTATGTCCTTTGGGAGCTTAACATATATATCTACCTCCCCTAACGCTTCCTTCACACCTCTAACTATCACCGTATTAACAGCAGCACCACCTGATATTAAAACAGTGTTTACTCCCAACCCTTTAACGTAGTGCTTAACCATATCACCTAATGCGTAACCTAAGACATAAAGCGACGTATATGCTAAGTCCTTAACATCCCTATCTAAGTTCTCTAGTAAGGTTTCAAAAAGCCTAGCTGTTGAGACTATGTAATTGTCATCATGAACCATTAATTTAGTTTCCACACAGTCAATAAGTCTACCACCATAACTAGCCTCCTCAAGCTTTATTGCTGGCTCACCCTCGTATGTACGAACCCAACAAATACTTAGAAGAGCTGAGATGGAATCTAGGACCCTGCCAATACTTGAGGTCATAACCCTAGTTCTCTTAACTTGCTTTAAGACCGCCTTAACCTCACTCATCCCATGCCTTAAGTATTTGGATAAGCCTTTCCTCCTTGCGAACTCCGTAACCTCTTCCTCACTCATGAAGGAGTTAAGTATCGATATGAGCATCCTAGCTGGGTAACGTATAGTTATGTCACCTCCTGGTAATGGGTGGTACTGTAGGTGCCCAATCCTTCTATAACCTTCATAATTAAGATGGAATACCTCACCACCCCATATATTACCGTCATCACCGAAGCCTACGCTATCTATGGCTATTCCTATAAAGTCTTCATCAACACCCAGCTTACGTGATACGGCAGCACTAAGTAAGTGTGAGTAATGGTGCTGTACCTCAATTAATTCAGAGCCGTACTTCTTAGAATATATCTCAGCAAGCTTCCTTGATGTATAATAGGGGTGCTTATCAATAACTAAGTAAGCTGATGAGACATCAATGTTATACGTTCTTATGAAGAACTTAAGGTACTTATCTAGATCCTCAAGCACGTCATAATCATCTATATCACCTATGTACTGAGTTACTATTACCTTATCATTGAAGGCGACAGCACCAGCCGTTTGTAGTTCAGCACCGAAGGCTATGACGGGTCTCCTTAACTTAAAGGGTAAGTGAAACCATTTAGGTGCGTAACCCCTGCCCCTACGTATTAGTACTAACTCGCCGTCAGTAAACCTAACTACGCTATCATCAACCCTATTAACTATCTCTCTATTATGGAGTAAGAAGTAATCAACGAATTGAGATAAATATCTAAAAGCACATTCCTCATCAATGCACATAGGCTTACCATGAGGGTTACCACTAGTCATTATAGCGAACTTATCTCTAATATCACTTAAGATTAAGTAATGGAGTGCTGTGTAAGGTAAGAAAACACCTTCATGTTTAAGCCCTGGCGAGACCCACTTAGAGACCGGGCTATTCTCCTTCTTAGGTAAGAGAACTATTGGTTTAGTAGGTGATGACAGTATCTCCTTAGCTCTTTCATCAACGTAAACCAATCTCTTTAAGGTCTCTAAGTTTAGAGCCATTATTGCGAATGGTTTTTGGGGTCTATTTTTCCTTTTACGTAGCTTAAGAACTACGTCGTCATCTGTAGCTAAGCAAGCTATGTGAAAACCTCCTAATCCCTTGATAGCTACTATAGAGCCTTCATCAATCAACTTAGCAACCTCACGCATAGGGTCTTTAGTAATTACCTCATTACCATACCTATCAACAAGTCTTAACGAAGGTCCGCACTTAGGGCATGAAATCCCTTGGGCATGAAACCTCCTAATGTTATTTGGGTCTCTATACTCACTTAAGCACTCATCACATAGCTTAAATGGATCCATAGAGGTGTTTTCCCTATCGTAAGGTACCATATACATCATTGAGAACCTAGGACCGCACCAAGCACATGAGTTAAAGGCGTATCTAAACCTCCTATCCTCCGGGTTAAGTACCTCAGCTAAGCAATCATCACATATACTAAAATCAGGCGGTATCATTGAATACTTCCTTACCTCAACACCAGACTTAAGTATCTTAAAGCTAGCGAATCCCTTAGGGTTTGAGGGCTCAATAATTAACTCCTCAATAACCGCAGGTGGTGGTAACTCATTAAGCAGTAAGTGAAGGAAAGTACTTAATGAGCCTTTATCGTTACTCTCAATAAATATCTCGACCTCAGACCCACCTACGTTCTTAACGTATCCCCTAACTCTAGACTTCATAGCTATACGGTAAATGAATGGCCTAAAACCAACACCCTGAACAATCCCCGTAACCACTACCTTTAATGCCTGCTTCATACCTAAACATTACCTAAGCATTAATACGTAACCCAAAAATATAGATTTCTCATCAGGGTCAGAAATGTAATCCATGATTTATATCAGTAATGTGAAGAGCGAACAGTACCTGAGTCAGGTAAGTTATAAGATTACCATACTCTTTAATCACTCTAGCTAACATACCTTGTTCTTCTAGGGGATTGGGAGGTTCTATTTCATAGAGAATCATAAAATTTAGGCTTCTTCTACTCGTTAGCATTTTACTTAAGTAAATCAAAAGTTAGTTTAAAAAGGCATAACTTCAACATTAGAAACATGGGCCTCTAAGGCCTTGGGTTCAAGTTTAAAAGCGAAATAGTTACCCGGTAATTACTGATACCTCAGTCAGAATGTTTTCCGTAAGGAGAACTGATATTATCCCTCATTACAAGAACGCGTTGCCAAGAGTATTTAAGTATTTTCTTGAAGGCTATGTTTCGGCTATCTTGTTAGTTTCGTAACTAAAGGTTTCGTTAGTTTTATGAGTTCCTTAGGGTTGAACTCTAGCAATACACCGTCCTCTCCCCCTCCCCCGTAGACCTTATCGTGTTTAAGCAGTGATTCATCGATAATTAGCTTGACGTTATTGGGAAGTGCAATAGGGGGTACCCCGCCTACGGTATACCCTGTTTTCTCAACTACCTCCTCTGGCTTAGCTAACCTTGGTCTAACTCCGGTAATGTTTGCAAACTTTTTCATATCTAACCTCTTATCTCCAGGAATAACCACTGCATACACATTATCACCAGCCACCACTATGAGTGTCTTAACAATCTTAGATTTATCCACGCCCAAGAACCTCGCTGCATCATCTACCGTGGTAGTCCTTCCTGAAGCCCTAATAATCCTCCACTTAATACCATGCTTTCTAATCCATTCAATAACAGGTTCTATAGGCATAAGCCCTACCTCCAGCTACCAATAAAATAAATCGCATGCCGTCGGTATTAAGCATTATTTTTAATCACCAACTCAAAAACTCTATTAAACTCGGTGTGATCCTTAATGCACTATTAAACACTTTAACTTTACACGATATAGTTATGTATGTCCAAGCAAGAAGATAGCAAGCGATGTGGTACTAAATAGATCTGTAACGGCCTTCTTTAATCTGTTGTATTAATATAGAAACTTTCTTCCAATATATTCGCCTAGAGTTCTTGATATATCATCATAGGCATTTAATGTATTCATAAACATCTCTCCCTCCCAGACCATGGACTATTTATGCATCTATTCATAAAGCCGGAGTGATCTAATGCTTTATCGTATATATGTCTTGACCTCTAGGTGGAAGTGTCTTTATGTTTAACGATATTAATGCTATATTTTATCAAGGATGTAGAGCATGGTAGATTAGGGTTTCTATGTCTAAATGAATGCGAATATTAAGTTCTGAGCAGATCCTGGTGAAATTCATACTTTAAGTACTGACCCATACATACCTGGATATATGATTCCGTGTTTTATAGCTTCGTAACCTTTCTTAAGACTTGCATTAATGGATGGGATAATCGGGTTCACACGTCAGGTTAAGGCTTAAATTAACTGATTTAAGAAGTGAGGAGACTATAAGGTTTTTAGCTGGATTGGCCTTAGAAAGATCTGTATTCGTGGACGTTCAATAAGAGGTACGATCTAAGAGGCTTGGTTCGGCACCTAATAAAACCACTCATGGCAGGTGATATATCGCATTAAAGCTTAGCAGTTGTATTTAGGCTTAGTATGCCGGAGAAGTTTGTGTAATCGAATGAACTATAGAGATTTACAAGGATCACTCATGAACTCATGGGAATACCCAAATCCCTGAATAACCCTAAATGGAGGGAATGACCCTTTAGAGACTGCGGAATCATAAGGTTCCTGAAGTGGGTATATAGGTTAATAAATCACGGATTTACTTATTTACCTAGTGATTTAGGTGTGCGGTATAATAGGTGTTGTACTGCTGTATACAGGGCTTCTCGGTAAGAGACTTGGTACTGTTATTAAGGGTTGCCTTAAGAACCTTGAGTATCGCGGTTATGACTCCGTTGGTTTTGCTTTACTTACGGAGGATGGTGCTTTAGTTCTCAGGAAGAGCAAGGGGATGCTTGATAAGGTTGCTTGGAAGCTCGGCTTCGACAGGTTTGATGGTGTTTGCGGTATAGGGCATACTAGATGGGCTACTCATGGAAGGCCTAGCGATACTAACGCACATCCACATACTGACTGTAGGTCAGAGATAATAGTTGCCCATAACGGCATAATATCTAATTACCTAGAGATTAAGGAGGACTTAGTTAGGAAGGGACATGTGTTTAAGTCAGAGACTGATACTGAGGTCATACCTCACCTACTTGAGGAGCTTATGAGTAAGGGGGTTAAGCCCCTAGATGCTTTAAGAGAGACCTTTAAGATTCTTAATGGTGCTTATGCATTCGTAGTTATACTTAGGTCTGAACCTAACAAGATATACTTCGCTAGGAAGATATCACCACTCATCATAGGTCTAGGTAACGGGTATAACTTCGTAGCTAGTGACATACCGGCATTCTTAGAATATACCAATAAGGTCATAGTACTTAGGGATCTAGAACTCGGTTACGTAACACCAACTGAGGTCTACATAGAGCACCTTAAGGAGGGAGCCGTAGATATCACAAAGAGGGTTAGGGTTATTGATTGGACACCGGAGATGGCTAGGAAATCAGGGTATCCGCACTTCATGCTTAAGGAAATACATGAGCAACCACTAGCTTTGCATTCAACGCTATCATCTTTAGTTTCACTTAAGGGCTTGAAGAACGTAATTGACCTACTCATAAATGCTAGGAGGGTATTCATTACTGGTGCGGGTACATCCTTTCATGCTGGCTTAGTGGGTGATTTCTACTTAACTAAGCTAGCTGGTATTCCTACGTACCCATTCATATCGAGTGAGTGTTGGAAGTATAAGGGCGTTTTTGATGAAGGTGACGTACTCATAGCCATATCACAGTCGGGTGAGACCATAGATACCTTAATGGCTGTCAGGACAGCTAAGAGCAGGGGTGCTAAGATACTGGCAATATCTAACGTCGTAGACAGCATTATACCTAGGGAGTCTGACCTAGTGATATATACTAGAGCAGGTCCTGAAATAGGTGTCGCTGCCACAAAAACATTTACTACCCAAGTACTTACGTTGCTCTATCTAAGCCTCAAGATTAGTGAGTCCATAGGCCGAAACTCTGATTATTCACGTAGGGTCTTTGATGAATTAGCCAAGGTTCCTTTAATGGCTAAGGAAGTTATAGTTAGTAATGAGGGTAGGGTTAGGGAGCTTTCGAGGAAATTAATGAATAAACAAAGTATATTATGTTTAGGTAGGGGTTTAGGGGTACCCATAGCTATGGAGGGTGCTTTAAAGATTAAAGAGATAGCTTACATACATGCTGAAGCATACCCAGCTGGTGAGAGTAAGCATGGGCCTATAGCACTTATTGAGGAAGGGTTCCCTGTGATATTTATCTTACTAAATGATGAGTTAAAGGAGAAAATAATGTCTAATATTGAGGAAATGAGGTCTAGGGGGGCTTATGTTATAACCTTAGCTCCAGGGGATATTGAGTTACCTAAGAGGCTAGTTAATTATGAAATTAAATTGCCAGCAACTACCCCTGAGGTTGGTGCCATAACATATATATTACCGCTTCAGCTATTAGCTTACTACATCTCAGTTAATAAGGGTTATGACCCAGATAAACCTAGGAACCTAGCTAAGACTGTTACTGTAGAGTGATGGTCATGAAGGTAGTTATACTTGCTGGTGGTGCTGGAAGGAGGCTCGAGAACTTACTTGCTGGTAGACCTAAGTCCCTAATAAACGTCCTCGGTAAGCCACTAATCTACTACACATTAATATCACTAAGTAAGTTAGGGTTGTGGGACATAGTTCTAGTAACTGATAAACCTAGCTACTTCGAGGAAGTACCTGCTGGTATACCACCCACACTTGATGTTAAGATAGTGAAGCAGGAGAAACCCGAGGTTGAGGGTGCGTTACTATCGGCTGAGGACTACGTTAAGAATGAGGAGAGGTTCTTAATGCTTTATGGTTCAGTAATAACTGATTATGAGGCCTATAGGTCAGTTATTGATGCCTCAAAGTACTTTAAGTTCAATGCCTTAGCCGTACCTGAAGCAGATTTAACAGGCTTAGAGACTCTTGAGATCGACATCAATAACTTCATCACTAAATTCTCATCAGAGCCTAAGGGTTACGCCTTCGGCGGTATGGCTGTAATGCCTCCTAAGGTTATGGAGTTACTTAAGAGTGGTTACTCACTTACTAGGAGTCTGACTGAGATTAGTAAGGAGTTTAAGGTTAGGGCAGTGATATTTGATGGTTGGTGGATAGATATTAAGGTGCCTTGGGATGTTTTAAGGGCTTCATACTACTTACTCAGTAACCTAACTGAATCTAGGATATCTAATAAGGCTAGGATATCACCCCACACCATAATTGAGGGTCCGGTAATTATTGAGGATGGTGCTGAGATAGATCATGGAGTAGTGATTAAGGGACCTGCTTACATAGGCAGGAATGTCTTTGTTGGTCTTAATAGCATCGTTAGAAACTATAGTGACTTAGAAAAGGACGTTATGATTGGATCGTTAAATGAGATTACTTGGTCGTTAATCATGGATAGGGCGTTCGTCAGTAGGAACTGCTTCATAAGCTTCTCAGTGGTTGGTTACGACGCGGTACTAGAGCCTAATGTAATTACCTTAAGCGTTATTAGGGAGAGAGGTAAGGTTGAGAGACCACTTAAGGTAAGCTCTAGGGGTAGGGAATACGTTAAGTTAGGTGCCATAATAAGCTCTAAACGCAGGGTTAAGGCAGGCACTATATTAACACCTGCCCAAGTGATTTAGGTAATACGCAGGAAATACCTAAACCTTATTAAGTAATGCTATGGTGAACCATTATTTAGGTGTGGCTTAGTGTTCTTTAGGAAACGTAAAAAGAGTAAGGAGGAGATTAAGAGGGACTTAGCTAGACTCCTCATATATGCTAAGCAAGGAATAATAAGGTCAGATTACTTCCTTCATAAGATACATAGCAAGATAGAGGATTTGGAGCTTAAGTATATATCTATAGAAGACCCTCAAGTTAAGGCCGTATTGAGAAAGGAGTTAAGTCAGCTAAGGAGGCTTGAGACATTACTCGCTAAGTTCTCAATTGCTCTTGAGGTCGTAGCTACTAAGATAGAGACTATATTACTAACAGGCACCGCTATATGGAACTTAGTAGTTATTAAAGAAATAATCAAGGAACTTAAGAAGTCCGAATTAACATCAATACCTGAATTAGGGTTGGTCATTGAGGAATTAGCTAATGGGACTCTATCAACAATAAATAACGCAGAAATAATACTCCCTGAAGGGTACAGTGACATAGCCCTAAAGGAGGAGGCAGCAAGGATACTTAAGGAGGCGGAAGTAGCGGCTGAGGCTAAGATTAAATCATTAGAGGAGAGCCCTTAGACAAGACCTAACCATGTAGTTAATTATTGATTATCAGACTTTCCTCTTATATAAAGGTATATGACGGCATCCCTATACCCTATAGGTACCCTTATTTTATGTATGGGCGTCCATAAAGGTATTTCAAAATCCAATGTCACTATCCTAGTTCCTTCTTTAGTTTCCTTCTCTAACTTATCCCTTAAGAGCGCATTAACGAATGTAAGTAAATACATGTAGATTACCGTAGCGTCCTGAAGCGGTACATTAAAGAAGTCTGTATTAATGAACTTTATCTTATCATAAACGCCTTCAGCCTTAGCCTTAAGCTTAGCCTCATTAATTAAGTCAGGGTTTATGTCCACACAAACGCCTTTAGCCCCTCTCTTAACGGCCTCAATAACTACTCTACCATCACCGCATCCTAAATCGTAGAAAACATCACCCCTACCTACCTTAGCTAATTTCATGATATAAGGTATTAACTCGGTCCTCGTAGGAACCCATGGAGCCAGTTGTTTACCCCTAAAAGTCTCCTCGTCTTCACCACTCCTAAAGAAGAAGTATATCAAGGCATCAACACTCAGTCTATTCTTACTACCCAAATTGGTAGCCCCTAAGATAGTATATAAGTCTTAAAGTTTTAATCATATTGAGGTCTTAAGGTTGAAAAAGGAGCATATAGGGGATGAAGGATATACTTACCTACTCAGCGGGAAACGCGTACCTAAGGCACATCCATTAATTGAAGCTATCGGCAGTTTAGACGAACTAAATAGCTTACTTGGTGTGGCACGTTCATTAGTGAGCGATGATGAGGTTAAATCGGTACTGTTCAAGGTTCAGAGATCAATATTTGATGTCGGTAAGGTGTTGGCAGGCATCAGTGGCGAACCTGTTAAGAGGTCTTTAGATAGTTATGTTAGTTGGTTTGATGAGTTGACAAGTAATTATTGGGGTAAGTTAAGTGAGCCTAAAAACGTGTTTGTCATACCATCAGGATGTGGTGGGGGTGAGTTTCTTCACTACGCTAGAGCAGTCTGCAGGAGGGTTGAGAGGGTTTTAGTGAAGCTTAAGGAGTTTATGGAGGTACCTCCTGGGGTCCTTAAATACATTAATAGGCTTTCAGACCTACTGTACGTCCTGGCACGCTATGTTAACCAGAAAAATAAGTGTGAGGAGCTCCTATAGCTTTATTTAAGATAAGACATTACTAGGTGTTTAGTGTGCTTGAGGACTTGCTAGTGTCTTGCTTAATAATAATGGTAGCTGAAGTAGCTGATAGGACTATGCTCGCCACGGTATCAACGGTCTTAATGCTAGGTAAGTTATTTAGGGCACTAGCTATCTCCCTACTGGCCTTTACAGCCGCTAATGCGTTCGTCGTGGTTGCTGCGTATGTCTTTAAGTTATTCATAGACATTGAGCTACTCAACTACATAGCCTCATTACTATTCATAGCCTTTGGCATAATCTACTTACTTAGTGGTCGTGAAGTAGTCAGGTCTGAAGGTATTGAGAAGCTAGGGCTACTATCACTTTTCGCCCTAATATTTACTTCTGAATTAGGTGATAAGACCCAACTAACTGTTCTCGCCTTAGCCCTAAGGGCTTACTACCCGATTATTGTGTTAGTAGGTGCTGCTCTAGGTTACTTCTTAATAAACTTCATAGCGGCTAAACTACTTCTTGACCTAGTGAGGTATAAGGGCTTAAGTATTGACTTACTAACTAAGGCTGTAGGAGTTATCTTCATACTGATAGGTGTGTTCTCATTGATCATTAACGTAGTTGGTTAGCTCATTGTCTACGTATTTTAAGGACGTAATTATAGGTTGCGTAAGCTGCTAAAGCACCTTCAGCAACTGCTGTTACTACCTGATCAAACTTGTACTTACACGGTCCTGCGGTGCAGTCCCCAGCGGCAAAAATGCCTTCAATGTTAGTCTCCTGCTTGGGGCCTATGAGAACATAACCTTCCTCGGTTGTCTTGAGACCTATCCTTTTGAAGAATTCCCTAGGTGGTTCAGACCCTATCTCTATGATGACACCATTAACGTTGAGGGTACTTAAGGACCCTGTCTTTACGTCCTTAAGCATTACGTACTTAACGAATTCATCACCCCCTATCTCCGTAACTACCTTATTGTATAGTACCTCGATTCGGGGGTTCTCACTTATTAACTTAACCCAGTACGGTTGCGCCCTTAACTTACCCCTCCTATGGATTATGTAAACTTTACTAGCGTACCTAGCTGTTAGTATGGCTGCTGAAGCAGCAGCATCGCCTCCACCGACTATGGCGACAACTTTATCCTTAAATAGTGGTGCGTCACATGGGGCACAATAAGTTACTCCCTTACCCCTAAACCTATCCTCACCGGGCACGTTAAGTCTCCTACGGACACTACCTGTAGCTATGATTACGGCTAAGGACTTGAGAACAAACCCTCCCTTGGTCATTACCTTAAACCATATACCCTCCCTTTTTATGTCGATAACTTCATCGGTAATTATGGGTACTCCGTATTTCTCAACATGAGACCTAAATAACTCACCTAGCTTAGGCCCATCGATGTTAGGTATACCTATGTAGTCATCAATAATGCCGGCCTCGGTTAATGCCCCACCAATAGTTTTAGCTACAACCACGGTCTTAAGCATGAACCTAGCTAAGTATAATGCTGCCGAAAGACCTGCGGGACCCGCACCAACAACTATAACATCATATTCTTTCACCTCCGGAGCTTTAGGTCTCGTTGGGACTTCAAGTCTAAACCCCATAATCACACACCTAGACCCATAAGTCAGTATTGCCTTAGATGTTTAATTAATTTCCTTAAAGAGATGAGAACCTAAGCAGTTAGTTGTGCTTGGTATTGTTGTAGTTAGCTTTTTAAATTCTGTATCAAGTGATTTAATCGGTGTTGTATATGTCTTCTGAAGTCAAGACCGTTAAGATAGTTAGGAAGACGGCTAGGGGGAAGACCTACTATATAGTGACGTTACCTAAGGACTTTGTTAGAGAGATTTACGGAGATGTCGATGTATCAGGAAGGCAACTAACTGTTAAGCTTATTGAGTATGAGGGTAGGAAGGCCATAGTCTACATACCTAGTTAATGTAAACAAATCATTTTTAATAAAGAACATATTCAGGTAAGTTCAACCCTAAGGTTTTGAACCTGAATAAATTACCTACGTACCTACTAAGTAATTCAATAAGGTATTTACCCCACATAAGCTTCTTAATCTTAACATACCTCATTAACGCTGTATTAACGGGTTTCGAGTAAGCACCTATTACTTTAGTAGTGAAGTCCATACCAACCATAATAACTCTACGTGGCTTGTAGTACGTAATGAAGTAGAGTGCTCTATCACCATCAGTAAAACCACCATAAAACCTCAACCTACCGTATGGAGGTACTTGAGAAGTACCCACTATAGGACCATTAAACTTGGGTAGTAGAGCCATTAACTTATCCACGTTATCCCCATGGGCATGGACAACACATACTGTTCTATCCTTACATGACTTAACTAAGCATCTAGGGTCGCCATCAAGGTCGGTAACCACTATGTCGGGTCTTAACCCCACCTCATTGAAAGCCTTTACAGTACCGTCAACAGCCACTAATAGATAATCATGCTTTACGTTATTTAATTTGGTCAAGACCTCCTTACTGATCATTAAGGGGCCGAAAATTAAGACATCCCTATAACTAATTAGGTCCTTTAAGTACTCATCAGAAACTAATGCTTTATTACTTAATAGTAAGTCTAGTATCTTACTACTTAGGTAATCATCATCGAAGTTGAGTGGTATTTCATTAGCTATTAGGTTATAAATCCCAACCCAGAAGTAAGGGTCATATATTTTTTCGTGGCTCATCGACTAAGACTTACCTCTTAATTTCTTCCTTGCTTTTTCTAAGACAAACGTGTGGCCCCTAACGGTTACTAACTTAGCACCAACTAACTCAGCTACTTTCTTAGCTACCTCCTTACGATCCATCCCAAGAACCTTAAATGCCGACTTAAGTATCCTTACCTTAATAACTTTCTCTTGCTCAAGCCTTCTCTTGATTTCATTAAGAAGACCTTCATAAATACCTTTCTTGCCTATATTTACGTCAGATTTACCACTACTTATCTTCCTCTTAATCAGTTCTTCCCTCCTAACTATACTAACCACCTTAATTCGTGTCCTTACCGAGGCTTAAAAATACGGTTACATTATTTTTAACTCACTTAATGACTTCTTAACCACCTCCTTAATCTTCTCATCCTTAATGCTATCTAAGAGCTTCCTGATCCCTAGCTTATTGTTCCTAACTATGTCAGTAACTTCCTCATACCCCTGCCTTAAGTACTCCATTCCTTGCCTTATAGTTGCCGCTAAATCGGCTATCCTCACGATTACGCCCTCAATACTACTTAAGTTTAAGTACTCACTAAACATGTTGACTTCGTCATTAAAGCCCAGTTCCTTAAGTGCTTCAATTTCCATACGCTCCTTTAAATCACCTATTCTATCCTTAGCCCACTTAACTATATCGCCCATAAGAACTTCTGGAACATCGTGAAATAATGCAATTGTCAAGGCCTTACCTAAATCAATATTAATACTATTCTTAATCAGCTTTCTACAGAGTATGTAGGTTATGAGCATCACTTCAAAGGTATGTTCAGCGACATCTTCAGCTATCGATGGTGGTATACCCCTAAGTAACCAACCAGTCCTAGGTACGTTCTTGAGGCAGGTAACCTTACTTAACTTATGGTTCTTAGCCGTGAGCACCACCACACATTAAGTATTCGGGGCAGGAACCTTTTAATATTTCAAATTGTTTCTTTTTGTTTTGGAGTAAAGCCCTACGCGGGGCTTGGAGCACAGCCCCATACCGTTGGGCTCGAATACCACCCATGACCCAATGACACCGAGGCGAGGTGGGAGTCTCTACCATTTCATTCTATTTTTAAACTGTAGCATACTGTGTTTGCGGTAGGGACAAACGGTGGTTAAGTAATGTTTTACGTTTCTTTAGTTAGGTGTTTTGGAAGTTAATAGTTAAAAATACGTAACTAATTTATTATGGTGTACCTCTATACTTTGTGGTGGTTCCTATGGATAAGGATAAGGTTTATGAGTTATTGAGAAAGTTATGTAGTACACACTCACCATCAGGTTTTGAGGATGAGGTTAAGGGCTTAGTTATTGATGAGTTAAAGCCTTACGCCGATTCACTGTGGGTTGATTCTTTAGGTAATGTAATTGCATTGAAGAAGGGTAGTGGTGACGGTAAGTTAATGATTGCTGCCCACCTGGATGAGATTGGGTTAATGATATCCCATATAGATAAGAGAGGTTTCCTTAGGTTCACACCTGTTGGTGGCTGGTCTGAACGAATTCTTCCTGCTCAGAGGGTCATCATACTTACAAGGAAGGGGACTAAGGTTAGGGGTGTTATTGGTATTAAACCACCACACCTCATGACTCCCGAGGAGGCTAAACAGGTCATACCTATGAAGGACTTATTCATAGATATAGGCGTTTCAAGTAGGGATGAAGCCGAGAAGTTAGGTGTTAAGGTAGGCTGTATTGCTGTTCTCGATAGGGAGGTTGTTAGGTTAGGTAATGGTGATGTAGTTACTGGTAAGTCATTTGATGATAGAGTAGGCGTTGCCGTCATGATTGAGGCTTTTAAGCAGTTAGACAATGTTGAGGCTAATGTATATGCTGTGGCCACGGTTCAAGAGGAGGTGGGTCTTAAAGGTGCTAGAGTAGCTGCTTTCTCAATAGGTCCTGACATCGCTTTAGCCCTAGACGTTACTACAGCCAATGATGTACCTACGGTACAGGAACATGAGTGGATAGCTCAATTAGGTAAGGGACCAACTATTAAGGTTATTGACGGAAGGAGCGGTACCGGACTAATATCACACCCAGCCGTTAGGGAGCTACTTATTAAGACAGCCGAAGAGGAGGGCATACCTTACCAGGTAGAGGTAGCCCCAGCAGGCACCACAGATGCTTCAGCAATCCAGTTAACTAGGGAGGGTGTACCTGCAGGTGTGGTATCCGTACCTACAAGGTACATACACTCACCAACAGAGGTACTGAATTTAAACGACGTAATAAACGCTGTTAAGTTAGTTAGAGGTTTTGCTAAAAGGGTAACTGATGAGTGGATAAACATAGTACTTAAAAAGAAGATAAAGTGACTAGACATTATGAAATAGGTAGGTTTAGATCTTAACTAATTCATTTTCCGGTATAAATCTCTTATACCATCTCTCAAACATTGTTGATGTAACTACGTGTAATTCTATAGGTGCATCTATGCGTCTATATACTTCAACCATGATTTTATATTTCTTACTGATATCCTTCACAATCACTAAAACATCTATATCGCTCGCGGCTGTATACGTACCGCGCACTACAGACCCAAAAACATAGACTTCAGCACTAGGATCTATTTCCTTAACTACCCCCTTAACTTCCTTAACAATCTCACGATAGTTCTTAAGCATGTTTAGTATATTCCCCTTACAATGATTCAACAACCCGCTTAAACACCTCCATAATAAATCTTAATATATCCTTAACCTCACTTTCTTCATAAGTAATCGGGAGATATCTCGATGCTACGTAAGCTTCCTCAAGTCTTGCAATGTAGTGCAGGTTATTTACGTTATTAACTAGGTCTAGTATCTTCTCATTAAATGCCCCCAGTTCCCTAATTAACCTTCTTAGAGAATGGGTTCGTGGATAAGTACCTTTCTTGATAAGGAGTTGGTACTTGAGTATTAGCTGACAGTACTGCTCTAAGCTAAACATAGCTAAGTCATACTCACCCTCATCTATAAGTCTGATAGCGTTTCTTAAGAACGCATCAGCTCTTCGCTTAATTATTTCAGCCTCTTCAAACGACATATAAGATACGCCTCTTACCTACCTAGGTCATTACTCAAGTAAGAAACATAGCTATTATCGTTTACGCCTACTTAACCATACGAAGTAATCCTTATTAGTTTCTATTTTACTTTATTTCTTAACACGTAAGGGATTTTAGTATGGAATATCTATGGCTTATTCTAGCGGGGATTGCGGCTTTCTTTGTTGCTTGGAATAATGGATCTAATAACGCGGCTAACGCTATAGGTACTGTTGTTGGTGCTGGCGCTTTAAGCCTTAGGAGGGCTTTAATTGTTGCGGCAGTATTTGATTTTCTAGGTGCGATAATCTTCGGTCAATTCGTTTCTAGAACCATTATGAAGGGTATTGTTAGTATTGAACTCATATCCTCGTATATGACTGTAGTTAAGGGTATGATAGCTGCGTTATTAGCTACTGGTATCTGGGTTTTGATTAGCTCATGGCTTAGGATACCTATGTCTATATCTGAAGGTATCGTAGGTGGTGTTGTCGGCTTTGGTTTAGCTATAGGCGGCTCATTAATTAGGTGGGGTACTGTAGCCATCATAGTTACTGCATGGGTTGTTCTACCTGCCTTTAGCGCTTTGGTAGCGCTAGCCTTATACTTCGTTTATGAACGTATGTTTAAGAGTGTTAAGTTACTACCTTACGTAGTGATCTCATCTATGTTCATAATGGTATTCTCAACTATATTTCTCCTTATGGTTAAGACAATGAAACTTAAGGACATACTTTATGTGCTTACTGTATCCGTAGGTGCAGGTATAGTTAGTGTTTTATTCATGGCCGCATACATATATGGCTATGTACGTAGGAAGGTAAGTATTGATGAGCGTAGGGAGCTAATTAGGTTACTTCTTATAGTTGCTGCTGCAGCCATGGCTTTTAGCCATGGAGCTAATGACGTAGCTAATTCGGCAGGTCCCTTATCAGCAGTTATCGCGGCTGCCTCCTACGGGTATATACCTAGGGTTGTAGAGATATCGTTTACGGCTTTAGCATTCGCTGCGTTAGGCATAGCTATAGGGATAGTTAGTTGGGGTCATAGAGTTGTCGAGACCATAGGTGAGAAGATAACCACGCTAACATACTCGTCGGCATTCACAGCCCAATTAGCCGCGTCTCTCTCAGTACTTATACTGACTAGGCTGGGTCTTCCAGTATCAACAACTATAGCAATAGTAGGTTCAGTGGCGGGGGTTGGTTTAGCTAAGGGGATAAGAGCAGTTAATCTAAAGGTTCTAGGTAGGATATTCTCAGCATGGTTCGTGGCGTTCCCTGCGGTTGCTGCTATGGCTGCAATGATATATTACTTATTAACACTCATTTAAGATGAGTTACTTAAAGTTTATCCTAAAGATACTTAATGATGTACCTAACTATTTTGAGTTACATTTGCCTTAATGCTAATACTCTCACATAGTCAGCTGCATCCTCAGCATAATCAGTTATCCCTTCAAGAGACTCAATGAAGTCTCTAAGCATTACCACTATTGCTGAGTTCTCTATGTTCATAGCTGAAGCAACTAATAGCTTCCTAGCAATTAGGTTTACCTCATCGGCCTCCTCCTCAATCTCCTCAACTCTATTAGCGTGCGATGTAGCAGTCTCCACATCACCTTCCATTAAAGCCCTAATAGCTAGGTTAAGCATGTCTACGGCTTCAAGTGAGAGCTTACTTAACTCCTCAATCTTTTCTCTAATCTCCATAGGTATCTCTAAGTAGGGTATTATGCCTAAGTACCTAGCAGCCTCCTTACTAGACTCGGAGAGTAAGTCAAGCCTCCTAATGAGCCTACTAATGCTCTCCCTGACAGCCGCGTCTTTGATAAATGTGCTTAACTTATAGAGTATCTCCCTCCTGGTTGCATCAGCTTCAGTGTCCTTCCTAACAGCCTTAGCGAGTGAGTCCATAGCCTCACCAACTCTAACGTCATTAAGCAAAACAATACCTTCCCTAAGAAACTTAACAATATCCCTAACCTGGCTGGAATACTTAATTATGTACTTACGGACCTCATCAGGAATAGACATTCAAACCACAAGTAAATAATTAAAGAAGAGCTAAAAACCTCTATGGGTATTGCATTAAGTTAGGTAGATTGCTGCAGTTATAGCTAACGCTATTAAGGTTGGTATTAGTGAGTATTTAGCTAGTAATCCTAATGCTTGATCAAGCCTATACCTGGCTGTTGATGCCTTAATTATTGTTAGCACCAACACAACTATTAGGTATTTCACTATGATTACTGGTATCCCTAATAAGTCGCCATAGCCAAACGGTGCTGGGCCTCCAAGGAAAACAAACACAAGTATTAATGAAAGCACCATTAACTCAGCATCATGAAGTAAGTATATTAGAGCTAGCTTAGGACCTGAATACTCGGTTAATGGACCAGCAACCACCTCCTGCTCAGCATCAGGTATGTCGAAGGGCTTAAACATTACCTTGGCTTGAAGAACTATTAGTGCAGATACGAAGGTTAATGCCGTAGCTATAGCGGTTAACGGGTTACTCCATAATTCACCTGAGTGCAAGCACGTAGTTAGTAATGAGAAGGATGGCTCTGCCTTAGCGAAGTACTTAGTCACTAGTATTGTGGGTATTAGGAGGTTAGCTACCCATATGGGTTCATAGACTAAGAACATCGTTAAGTATCTTGAGGTACCAGTAATCGTATAGGGATTTGGGGACATGAACCCCACTAGAACAAACGTGAACGTAGCCCACAGCATTAGGTATAGGGCTAAGACTATATCGTAATTAAATGCTATACCTAATGGTGATGCTGGTGTCATTAAGAGTAAGGCTATTAGCGCACCTATACCTAAAGCTAAGGCAAAGGCAGGCGATTTCTTCAGCCCGACAACTGTGGTTATGTCCTCCTTACTAGTCAGTAACTTAAAGAAGTCAGCAAATGGCTGTAGAATCCCAAAAGGGCCTACATAGGCAGGGCCCATTCTATTCTGCATCCTAGCGTATAACTTCCTAAAATACCACTCAGTAAATAGTGACGCAGCAATAACGAATAATAGACCAGGATATACTAAGACAAAAACCAGTATTTGTAGTGTCTCCACGCTCATGCCCACCACCTCATGGTAAATACCATTATAACTAAGATGATTATTAAAAGGGAGAAGTACGAGAACATATATACAAGCCAATCATTCATTACACCGCTATGCATTACCTCCCTAATGTACGTGTATAGTGATTTCATTGATTTCTTAATAGCTATCCAGAGCAGATTTTCAATACTTACTGATGCCTGTATGGGCTGTACTTCTTCACCACATCCATATATTTTCCTCTTTTCACTGCCCTCGGAAAATGCCTCATACCTAAAGCTAACGTATAGTAGGTAAATTATTAATGCTGGTATTAGCATAGCGAGTACAACTATTAATGTACCTATGAGTGGGTTTAGTACCAGCATTTTAACCACCCATTAAAGCTGATATTACTTCACGAGCCGCTTTCTCGACCGCGTCTATGTATGCTGTAGCATCCATTAATGAGTTAGCCACAGGGTAAATAACCTTGCTTACGAGTATGGGAGCTAAAACACCTATTAATACGACGATTACAGACATGACTATGAATGTAATCTTCATAGGCGCTCCAACCTCCTTTAAACCGCTCAAGTCCTTCACTGGTGGCTTGAACCATAACCCATATATGATCCTTATATACCCTATAAACGCTAGTGCCTCACCGAAAATTATGATTACTATTAAGGGTGCTAGACCTAACTCAAGCAATGCACTATAAAGTAGTAGTATTGTTGTGAATGTAGCGAATGGTGGTAGACCCACTAGAGTAAGTATCGCTATGAGCATAGCTGATAACGATATCTTCATATATCTGCCAGCGCCTGCTAACTCATCTATGGATCTGGTACCTAACCTGTGTATGAACGCTCCTGCGGCCATGAAGAGGAGTGCTTTAGCGAAGGAGTGGTTAATTATGTGATATATGGAGGCAGTAACACCGACTATGTTGAATGTTGAGAAAGCCACCGTTATTATGCCTATATGAAGTACTGTACTGTATGCGATTAATCTCTTAATATCTGTCTGAACAGTCATTAATAAGCCGCCAACGATTACCGAAGCTAAACCTAGACCCATCAGTATGGCTAGTACTACCTTAACGGCATTGAACGTTATTGGGAACCCTATATCGGCAGGCACACCAAATAATGTTGTTAAGAACCTCATGATCGCGTAAACACCTACCTTAACTACCAGCCCAGATAAAGCTGCTGATATAGGTGTTGGTGCTGCTGGGTGCGCATCAGGTAGCCAGAAATGATTCGGGAACAGTGCTGCCTTGAAAGAGAATACCCATGTGGCTAACGCTATGAATATTATGGCGCCTAAGAGTAGTTGAGGCAATGGTGCGTAAGGGGTTGCAAAAAGTGATAGTGGGCTTAGTACGTAGGCTCTTGGTTGTCTAGCTATGAAAGCTATATGCCCCATATTTAGAGTACCGAATGATGCGTAGATAAATATCAGTGATAGGAAGTATAGAGTTGTTGCTGTAGCACCTATAATCGAATATTTAAGGGCTGCCTCAACAGCCTCCTTAGTACTCCTATTGAAAGCTACTAAACCGTAAGCAGCTATTGAAGTTACCTCAAGCATTACAAATAAGTTAAATACGTCACCAGTATAGAAAACACCCAACATGCCTGTCTCCATACCTAAAAGTAAAGTGTAGAACCACTCAACACCGTGGAATTTCTCCATATACTCAACGCTATATAGGGCTATGAAGAAACATACGATTGTGGTCGTTAGGGCTATTATGGCGTTAAACTTATCCACAGTATAAACTATACCTAACGGTGGTGGGAACCCGCCGAACCTATAGACTATGACCCTATCGTTAATGAAAACGTCAATAAATACAGCACATGTGAGTGTCATCAAGAAGAACGTAACTACCAACGTATATAGATCCCAAACCCTCTTGTCCTTAATACCTAAGCTAACTAGGGGTAGGGCGAAGGAGGCCAATATACCTACGACTGTCGTAAGCCCGACGAAGTAGTCTGGGAACATCACCATAACCATCACCCTTACTCAAATATTTTCTTAGCGAAAAACTCAAACCCCCTAGATATGTTGCTCCGTGTTATCTCAGGCTCAACGCCCTTAACGTTAATCCAGTGAACGTAAAGTACTTTCTTTTCTTCATCTAAATCAACAACTACCGTTCCTGGTGTGTTTGTTATTGAGTTACTGATAGTCACTATAGAGTAATCGCTTTTTACTTGGTAAGGTACTCTAACTATGCCTGGGTTTATGGGCATCTTAGGATGTAGGATTCTCTTAATGACGTCCGTATGCGCCTTAACCTCATAGTAAAGGAAGTAAACTATGAAGTACGCTACAAGCCAACCAAGCCTAATGGGGTTTAAGGCTTTTACATCATGAGTTATCAGTAATTTAGCGGTAAGTAAAGATACTACCACGGCTACTAAAGCACCTAACGTTAAGTCGTAGAGGCTTAGTGACCCTGAGAATATTAGGTAGACTATGTATGTCATGATAAATACGGTTATGTACTTACCTACTCCCATGATTACCCCCTCAACTCCTTGATCTTCCTAGCATCTAACGTACCGTAAAGTCTGTATGTTTGTATAGCTATGAAGACTATGAATAAAGTGACTGCCATGTTAATGACTATAGCCGTAATCACTAAGGCTTGAGGTAGTGGGTCTACAGATCTACTAAGCATCTCCCTAATAGTTCCTGCAGTGACATTCCATGTAGGGTAGACAGGGGGTACTGGTATTACACCACCTCTAAACCCTATATAGATGGCGAATACGTTAACAACATCACCAAATATTGTGAGAGCTATTATCTTCTTAATTATGTGCGGCCTGAATATGATGCCGTAAAGTGCTATACCCATAATCATTATTAAAGCAAGGAATATGTAAGACCAGAGGAACCTCTCAAGGAAGGTTAAGTCCATTACTCACCACCTCTCTCCTCCTTAATTATTTTGAAGTAAATGACCTCGGGTATGGCTAAGAGTATGAACGTTACGAGGAACCCGTTAGCCACAGCTAAGTACTCGGCTATGTTAAGGAATAGTAATGAACCACTGAAAACCCCAAGTACTCTCTCAGGGTATGAGAATGGGGCTCCTGGTTTAGGCTGGTTCTGCAGTATGTAAGCCCCAGACATGGTTATTAATGAGTATATTATTGGTATTAAGGCGATTAAAGTTATGGTTACTAAACCTATTGTTCTTAGTGTTAATGCTCTGGTCTTCGTGAAGCCTAACTTCTCAACATACCATACTGAGAAGCCTATGATTAGGAGTATAGGCGCTACAGCAAGGGCTGAACCTCCTTGGAATCCGCCCCCAGGTGTTAACTGACCGTGTAGTGCTATCGAGGCTGATATCGCAATAATCATGACCAGAACTATCTTCGTTATTAACTTAACTATTAATGAGAGCCCAGTGTCCTTAACTTTCTTACCTAACTCCTTATACTCCTTTTCGTACTTGGGTGTTAGTCTGAAGAGCGCTACAGCGCTGATTATCGCTAGGAAAAATACTGAAGTCTCAAAGACCGTGTCTAGACCTCTATAATCCCATAGTATCGCCGTTACTGCCTCAGGTGATGCAGCCCAAAGACCTGACTGCTTAAGTAATGTCACATATATGTAAACAGCACCTAGGGTTCTCAACTGGTAGAATGGGTATGGGCCCGTGATGCCATAGTAAGCTACTAAGTAAGCTATTAGAGCTATAGCGGCCATGAGCAGTATTAGTGCTATATCCTCCTTCCTCATGGTTACACCTCCTCATAAGACTCGGTCTTCCTTATTAGAAATAACATTATAGCTGTGTAGATGCCTACCGCTATAGCCACGTAAGCAAGTACTATGTCTGGTGCTGCTAGTAGGTAAAAAACAAGTGCGAAGGCCGTTGATTGAGCTGCTGAGAAGGCTACCGCCTTAACCAAGTCCTTCTCAAGTACCGCCCTATAAGTAAATATTAATGCTAATGAGACAGCTATAGCTATCAATACTAGGTGTAATAGTGGGAAAATCATCCCTTACCACCCCTGTCCTCCTCCAAGTGATCAACGACCTTAGGATATACAGGAACTACTTTAGCCTTATGTGTCGCCCTAGCTAAGGCATGTGAGCCTGTTGGTGCAGCTAGCAGTATAAATATGGCTGTTATGAATGAAGCCCCAGCCACGTAGTACCTGAAGGTACCTAAGTAGTCTGAGACCAGAGCTATGAGTGTAACGCCAAAGAGGGGTACTACAGCACCACCTATAGCACCTATAGTAGCTGCGTGGAGCCTAACGAAGAAGTTAGGGAATCTTAGGAAGCCTATAGCGGCTATTAAGTCACATATAGCCCCAATAACTACGAGGATAGCGCCAATAATGAATACTATGTGCTCAAGCACCTTAACCACCCATCTCCTTCTTCTCGTAATACTTAGCTATGAATATATCTAGAGCGAAAGCCCATAGAGAGAGTATTATCGCCCCAGTAATTAAGAATGGGCTCCTGAAGTATAGGGTGAGTAAACACATAAAGGCAGCGACATCAAACGATAAAGCATCAACAGCAAGTACCATATCAGATACTGAAGGACCCTTAAATATCCTTACTGAATAGAGAATAAAGGCAAGTACGAATATAGGTACAACAATCGTTATTAACGTCATAGTAGCATCAAAAATATCGAACATTTAAAGTCCCACATACAAATATGGGAAAGGGTATAAAAGCTTTATTTACACACATAAATCAGTAATAACAAAGTAGTACAAAATTTAAAGAAAGCCTACCTTACTTTAACCTATAGTAAATCTTGAGTAACCGCCTTACAACTTCCTCACACGAAGGTCTCTTTGTTGGCATAGGCTCTAACGCCTTAATAATAACCTTCCTAAGTGGCGGGTAATCCACATCTTTAATGACTTCATTAACTATTTGCGATTTCGTGATATCTTCCCCATCTATTGACCTACCTGTCAGTAGGTATAGAAGCAGATTACCTAGTTGGTAAGTATCTATTCTCGACTCTATACCTAACTCACTACTCAATTTTCTTAAGTCATAGAAAACCTGTTCCGGCGCCCTAAAACCTAGTGTAAATCCGTATGATGACTGGGGGGTCGTTTGTGATGCTAACTTCACTATGGATGAGAAGTCCCCTACCTTCACTACCCCATCTTTTATGAATATATTACTTGGTTTTATATCTCCGTGAACTAAGCCTCTACCATGAATGTATCTCAGAGCGTCACCGACCTGCATACCTATTAAAATTACGTCCCTTAATGAAGGTTTCCAACCCTTACTTAACTGCCAGTAAAGTGAGCCAAAATTGGCGAATTCATATATAAGTATAGGGGTGTTTAAGCCGTATCCTAATAATCTCAAGATATTCGGGTGTCTCAACTTAGTGATTATCTTTACTTCCTTATGTATTCTTTTAATTGCCTTTATACTTACTGTAGGGACTTCACCGCCTTCAATGAGACCCTCTAAGCCTTTAGGTACTTTAAACACAACCTCATTTCCTTTCTCATCTTTACATAGGTAAGCACAGCCCCAACCACCGCAACCTAACTTACGACAGTACCAGACATTACTAAGTTCCTTAGGAATTAATGGCACGGTTAGCTTAACAGGTATTAACTTGCCTGACTTACCATAATCAGGAACAAGGCCTTTTAATGGCGTATTCAGATACTTACGTATCTCGTCTAATTCCACATACTCGGTATCTACGCTAAGGGGATACTTAATCTCTCGCCTTTTATGGCTTCGTATTAGACTTGAAGTAATTATCATTAATGAGGATGCTATCGATGCATATATTAGTAACATATCGGAAGAATTCATGTCTTAACCCCTCCTAAGATTAATTATGGCAATAATGATGCCTGTAGCAAGTATGATTGTCGCGATTACTATGCCGTATAACGATGGTTCTGAAGCAACTGCGGTTGTCTTAACTTTTGTTACGGTTATTGATGTAGTATATGTTTCTGTGGCTAATGATGTGACTGTTTCTGTTAACGTTACATTGCTTAAGTAAGTGGTCGTGACTGTCCTTGTGGTAGTTGAGGTCTTCGTTTTAAATATAGTGGTTGTGTATGATCTTGTTAAGTACCTTGTCGTAGTTAAGTATTTGGTTGTTGTTAAAGTTGTTGTTACCGTTATCGTTACATATACAGTGGTCGCTATGGGTGTTTCTGGATACTCAAGTCTATATACTGCTAGGTAGCCTGAAGTTTCACCTATAGCTATAGTACTACCGTTAGGGCTCCACGCAACGCTTTTTATCGGTCCCCACCCTCCTCTTACGTAGGTTTTAATTATGTAGCCATCACTGACTAAAAATATGTGTAAATGCCCATCTCCTGTTCCTGCAATTATTTTTGTACCGTCAGGTGATACTGAGGCGTCATATAGTGATGTACTTACATTCTCTATTTCAGTTACTTTCCTCCCTAGATCATTAAACACAATTAACTTACTGACCTCACCCCCGATACCTGCTATGAATAACTTACTATTAGGGAACCAGGATACTGCCCAAACAACCTCTCCTTGATCTTCTGATTCCCATAGCACGGTCCCTTCAGGTGTTAAAATAAATATACTTTCCCATGCCAGCCACCACTAAAGTATCCTGTCCCTAACGCTATCACATGACCATCTGGTGACCAGGCTATCGAATATACGTACCCAGGAGGATCTACTTCCTATACCTTACTTAAACCATCACCTAAGGCCCTCACAGGTATGGCATATTTAATTACCTTATCACCAAGTAGTGTTGAGGTTAAGCCAGTAAAGCAGAGGTTTAGGGTTGCTGGTGTTGAGATATGTGGCATCATCGGTATGGGTGGTTTCGCCGTTACTTTACTTGGTGTTGATGATGTTGGTAGATCGTACGTGATTAAGGTGCCTAAGGAGTTTCTTGAATCAATACTTACTGGGGTGACTTACGTAATCTCTAAGAAGGAGGCTAAGGCCTTTGAGAAGGAATTCAATACCCTTAAACAACTTAAGCATCCACACATCATTAAGGTCATTGATGGAGGAGTCGATATGGGTGTGCCGTACATAAAGCTTGAGTTTTGTGAAGGTGGTTCATTAAGAGGAGTCTTGAATGTTCAGAGGAGGTTAGAAATTAGGGACGCATTAATACTGGGTATTCAGGTATCTGATGCATTATCATATATTCATGGCCTCGGCATCGCTCATAGGGATCTTAAACCTGAGAACATTCTATTCACTAAGGAAGGCATTCTTAAAGTTACTGACTTTAACATAGCTAAGGTTATGAGAACAGTATCCCCATCCTCATCTAGACTCTCACCCTACACTCCAGGCTATGGGGCGCCCGAACAGATATATAGGGGCTACGGTAAGGTCGGTCCATGGACAGATATATGGGCTTTAGGCATCATACTCTATGAAGCCATAGTCGGTGAGCACCCATTTAACTTCCATGATTATGAGGAATCCATAAAAGAGAAACCTAATCTAAAGAGGTTACCTAGGGAGTTAAGGGACTTAATAAGTAAGATGTTATGTGAAGAACCTAAGGAAAGACCTAATGCTAAGGAGGTTAAAGAAGAGTTACTTACTGTCTTACTTAAGTATATGAAGTAACATATGTACTTAGTGATTTAAGCCAAATATTTTTATAGTAATCTACGCTAGTACATAAACAGGTACTCTGGATGCCCGGCAAATACAGTAGTATACTATGTATGCCATGCAAGTTCGTCGGTAGAGATAGCGAGTTAGAAGTGTTAAGTAAGTCCTGGGAATCTAGACCTTCTTTCGTAGTTATTTATGGTAGAAGAAGAGTTGGTAAGACGAGATTAATTAGAGAGTGGTTAGTTAGGTCTGGTGTTAAGTATGTTTATTTCTTAGCTCAACTCTCTAGCTACGGGTATAACTTACGTAAGTTTACTGAATGTGCCTCTAGGACTCTTCATGATGTGGTCTTAAGTAAGGTTAGGTTTAGTAGTCTTAGGGATGCCCTTGACTACATAGCTACGAGGTTTAATGACGTTGTCGTAGTTATTGATGAATTTACTTACTGGATACGTTCATCACCTAAAGTATTAAGTGAGGTTCAGGGGTTCGTTGATGAGGTCTTGCCTAAGACTAAGTTAATGTTAGTGATTTGTGGTAGTTTAGTAGGGCTCATGTTAAGAGAGGTGATTGGTGGTGGAGCCCCCCTATATGGTAGAGCTACTGTTAGGCTTAGGGTCAGATCCCTAAGATTTAGAGATTTTAGGGAGTTACTTAGTGGTTGGCGCATTGAAGATGTAGTTAGGGCTTATGCATTAGTTGGTGGTATACCCTTCTACGCATGCCTAGCCTCTAAATATCCTGACTTAATCAGTGCTGTAAGGGGTCTTATAGCATCGCCTGGTGCCCCATTAGTTGAAGAGAAATACATACTTTTAAGGGAGGAGTTTAGGGAGCCTCACACTTATAGCTCTATATTATCAGCAATAGCTAGAGGTTATGGAACACCTTCAAAAATATCTGAGGTCACAGGTGTGGATTCCAGTCATGTAAGTAAGTACTTAAGGGTTATGGAGTTTCTAGATTTCGTTAAGAGGATTGTCCCGCTCTTCAGTAAGAAGGGTAGGTACGTCATATCGGACCCAATACTACGTACTTGGTATGTCCTTATAGAACCAGTAATTGATCTAATCGAGATTGGTGCTTATGATGAGGTACTCAATCATATACTTAGGGAGTTAGATAGATACACGTCAGTAACGTGGGAGGAGCTAGTTAGGCAGTACCTACTTAGTAAATACTTAAAACAGGGATTCACGGTGGCTGGGTACTTAGAGAGAAAGGGTGAGGAATTAGATGTAGCAATATTAAACACCAATAAAAAAGAAGCTGTTGTAGCTGAGGTTAAATGGTCTGATATAGATTTAGATGAGCTAATTAAGTTGAGGGATAAGGCATTACGTAAAGCACATGCCTTACTACCTAAGGACTACGTAGTCAAGGACGTGTACCTAGCCGTAAAGAGTTTAGGAAAGGGTGAAGAGAAACCTTACTGGGTGGTAACGCCTAACGACCTAGTGACTTAATGTTGGTTCAAGGTTGTTACTATACTTTGGTTATGAAGTTCATTATCTCCTTTATCAGTTCCTGCGGTTTCTCGTAGAGTACTAGGTGTCCCGCATTAGGTATCACCACTAGCTTCGAGTTGGGTATTAGTGTATGTAGCTCCTTAGACTGCTCTGGAGGTGTTACTTTATCATCACTACCTACTATTATTAATGTTGGGCACTTTATCTTGGATACCGACTTAGATGCGTCATAGTTCACGAAGTACTTCATATACCTAAACACATGTGGTGGTAAGGACTCTATGTAGTCCTTATTATCCCTCATAAACTCCTCGTAAATACTCTCAGGTGTTTTAGGGCTGAAAAACAACTTCCTATACAGCACCTTAGTTAATGGATTCTCAGTAAATAGTAGCTTACGCCATAGGAACGGTGGTAACCTCCAGACAATCTTATCTATGATGTCTGGATGTGTCCTAACTAATGAGCCAATAAGCACTAACCCCCTAACGCCATATCTAGAGGCGTATTCCTGAGCAACCATACCACCAAAGCTATGCCCTATAAGTACGGCATTACCGTTATTAACTTTAAGCACCTCCATAAGCTCCCTCAAATCCTTTATGTAGTCGTCCATGGAGACTACTAAAGGCTTATCAGACATCCCATAACCCCTTAAGTCGTAGGCAATAACCCTATAGTACTCCTTAAAGTAGTCTATAAGGTACTTCCAATTACTAATCTGTCCAGGAGACCCATGAATAAACACCAACGTTAAGTCATTAGTATACGACTTAAGCCTAACTGAATCATAAGCACGTAGACTAACACCATTAACCTCTACAAAGAAATAGTCCTTAATTACATCATCAATATAACTTACTGAGCCCCCCATACCAAACCACCTAACTATCTAAGGAAATAATATATGTAAAATAAATAAGCTTAAATCAAGTATAGGTTAATGGTGTAAGTAATCCCTTCGGGAATGATGCGTTCTTCAGGTAGATCCGCTTAAAGAGCTAGGGCAGCTTCACGTAGGACTTGATCCATAAAGTTTAATTCGTTATCTATTATCGAGTGCTTTATTAGTTGATGTATGATGTCATGGATAACTCTATTACTTACCTCACGCCCCTCAGCTTTCTCGATATACCTCTTTAACTCCCTCCACTCCTTAATTCCCTGAGCTAATGCCTTAAGTATTAGCTTATACCGCCTACTTACTCTATAGTTAATGAAGTTCATTAACTCTTGTTTAGCCATTTCAACAGCCTTCTTTAATATCTCATTAACATCAACATAGCCATGGCTTCTTAAGTAACCGTAATAAGTTAACCAACCTATAATGCCGTTAAGCTTATCAACAACGTAAACTAACTCATCGTCACTAACGTTAATGCCTAACTCACTAAACCCCTTCCTAAGGAAGTCTAGAGACTCATCCCTCATTAACCTCCTAGTAACTACCTCGATATACGCCCTACCATATAGGGAGCTTTGGGGATTATTTAGTAAGCCATACAGTACACCCATCTCAGACCCTGAAAGTATGAAGCTTAAGCCCTCCATGTAGTCAAAAGCGTATGATATGGCGTCACATACCTCAACCTTAAGTGGACCACTTAATTTCTGGACCTCATCAAAAACAATAATTACCTTTAAGCCGGACTTAAGTGCGAAGTAGTCAAGTCCTCTAAATAGGTCTATCAGTGAAGCCCTTGACCTACCCCAACTCAATGATACATTAACGCCATGTATCGACACACCTCTTAACGTCATTAATGCACTCCTTAGTAAATCAAGGACTCTCTTCTTAAGTGACGATCTACGCATGAAGTCCGTAATTCCTCTAGATAATGACTCATATAGCTCCTTACGGGACTTATAATACCCCCTAAGATCAAAGAGTATATAAGGTACTTTACTTTCTTCAAGAGCTGTGAGTATTAAGGAGGTCTTACCCGTACGTCGCAGACCTCTAACAACAATTAATGGCTTACCTAAAGAACTGGTTAGTTTCCTATACTCCTCGTCAAAGTTATAGAGATCCTTCCTCCTTCTCTTAGGTCTTATATCGAATAGTATGGTTTCACACCGAAACTTAGTTTCGCACCGAAACTATTAAACCTATTGAGGAAAATTAATGGGTTAATTTAATGGTGTTTAAAATACTTCTGGTGCTTTCCATTCTCCCCATACTTCCCTTAGGGTTTTACTTATCTCTCCTAAGGTTGCCTTAACCCTTACTGCGTTTAGTATGTATGGGAATAGGTTTACGTCCTCTTTCTCAGCTACTTTCCTTACCTCATTAAGCGCGTCCCTGACCTTCATTTCATCCCTACTCTTCCTTATCTCGTTAAGCCTCTTAATGACCCTCTCCCTAGCTGCTGGGTCTACCTTAAGTACCTCAATTCTAGGTACTTCCTCCTTAACGAACATGTTAACACCTATGACAGGTATTTCACCTCTCTCTACCTTTAGCTGGTGCTCATAAGCTGACTTAGCGATCTCCCTCTGAGGCCAGCCTAGCTCTATAGCCCTTAACATACCTCCTAACCTCTCTATCTGGTCAAGTATTTTCCATATCTCCTCCTCCATCATATCGGTAAGCCATTCAATATAGTATGAACCGCCTAGGGGGTCTATAGTATCTACAACGCCCGACTCGTAAGCGATTACTTGCTGAACCCTTACTGAGAGCTCTACAGCCTTCTCCGTAGGTAGGGATAATGCCTCATCATACGAGTTAACGTGTAGTGATTGAGCACCACCTAAAACGGCGGCTAGTGCCTGTATAGTGGTCCTGATTATGTTTACCTCGGGTTGTTGCGCAGTTAGTTGAACACCTGCTGTCTGTACGTGAAATCTTAGTATCATTGACCTAGGTTTCTTAGCTCCAAATCTCTCCTTCATTATCTTAGCCCAAACCCTCCTAGCGGCCCTAAACTTAGCTATCTGCTCGAAGAAGTTCGTCCTTGCTGCGAAGAAGAATGATAGCCTTGGTGCGAACTCATCAACATTCATACCCCTCTTAATAACCCAGTTAACGTACTCTATGGCGTCAGCCAACGTGAACGCAACTTCCTGGGCAGGTGTTGCTCCAGCCTCCTCGAAGTGGTACCCACTAATGCTTATTGGGTTCCACTTAGGTATCTCCTTAACACAGTACATGATGGCATCGGTGGCGTACCTCATTGATGGGTATGGTGGGTATATGTAGTTATTCCTAGCTACATACTCCTTAAGAATATCGTTCTGTATGGTGCCCCTAAGAACCCTCCTATCAATACCTCTGGACTCAGCAACAACTACATACATAGAGAGCACTTCGATAGCTGTTGCGTTAATAGTCATTGAGGTAGTTATCTTATCCATGGGTATATCCTTAAACACTATATTCATCTCAACAACGGTAGGCATCGAGACCCCAACCTTACCTACCTCGTAGTAAGCTAGTGGGTGATCAGGGTCGAGACCTAACTGCGTTGGTAGGTCGAATGCCATACTAAGACCTGTCTGACCTATACTTAGTAAGTACCTATACCTCTTGTTAGTATCTTCAGCAGAACCAAAGCCCGCGTACTGCCTAATAGTCCATAACCTACCTCTATACATCGTTGGGTATACTCCCCTAGTGAATGGGTAGTCCCCTGGGAATCCTAACTTATCGAGGTAGTCCCAACCCCTCTCAGCTAAGTCAACAGGTGAGTAAACTCTCTTAACACTGAATCCCTGCTCGGTAAGGAACTCCCTCTTCCTCTCGGGCACCTTCTTAAGTATTGGCTCAAGAACCTCCTTCTCCCACTCAGCTAACTTCTCCTTAATCTTCCTAATAGCTTCCTCCTTAAACATCACTTCTCACCCTCCAACCTACGGACTAACTCGATGAGTACTCCATGAGCTTGCTTAGGATGTAAGAACGTGATTAACCTCTTACCTCCAGCTACGAGCTTAGGCTCTGTATATATCATCTTAACACCCTTACTAGCTAATTCCTCGATAGCCCCCTTAACATCCTCAACACCGAGGGCGATATGGTGGACACCCTCACCCCTCTTCTCGATAAACTTAGCTACAGCACTCTCAGGCGATGTTGGTTGAACTAGCTCTATATAGGTCTCACCAACCTTAAACATAGCTACCTTAACATGCTCCTGAGATACCTCCTCAATAGTCACTAACTCAAGTCCTAAGACATCACGGTAAAATTTAACTGCTTCATCAAGTGATTTAACAGCTATACCTATATGATCAACCTTTAGGTACTTAACCATGGCTAAACACCCTCATGCTTCCTCTTCTCTATGGCAGCCTTATAATATATGTTAATAACCTCCTTCAGAGGTGTCCCAGGGCCACATACCCCGAACACGCCCATGCGCTTAAGTTCTTCAGCGTCTTGAGGAGGTATTATTCCACCTACGATAACAGGTATGTTCACCTTTTTCTCCTTGAGGAGCTTAAGTACATCCCTAGTTAGCTCCATATGTGAGCCGGACAAAATACTTATACCTATGACGTCGGCATCTTCCTCAATAGCCGCGTTAACCACGTCTTCAGGAGTTTGGTGAACACCTAAGTATATAACTTCAAAACCTGCATCCCTTAATGCCCTAGCAACAACCTTGGCGCCACGGTCATGGCCGTCAAGACCAACCTTAGCAACAATTACCTTAAGCCTGCGGCCGCCATAAACAGGCGTTACAGATGTACTCTTAGTTTGAGAACTTAAGCCAGCACTAACACTCATGCAGTCACCAATTAAAATAACTACTAATGCTTATAATAAGCGTTAGTTAACTAAAGCATACCTAAAACCGTTTATTTACCTTAATGACTATGTGGTCTATGGGTTTTGGGCTTGATCCATAAGTTCATTCAGGTAGGTGTTGCTTGCTCTAGCGACCCTAAACCTAACCCCATAGCTGTAGATAAGGCTGTAAGGTTCGCTAAGGAGTTAGCCAGGTTCAAGAATGAGGTAGTGTTGATGACGGGTGGCGGGGGTGGATTAATGACTATTGTTTCAAAGGTCTTTTATGAGCATGGGGGTACCGTCATGGGGTTCCTACCTCTAGAGATGGAGGGTGTTAATGTTGGTCACCCACGTTGGAACCCGTATAACACTATAGAGATATATACAAGTATGAGCTATCAAGCTAGGAGTGTACCGTTAGTTAGGAGTAGTGATGTTCTTGTATGCTTAGGTGGTGATGCGGGTACCTTAATTGAGGTATTGATAGCTTACTTAAATAGGAAGCCCATAATATGCCTCATAGGCACGGGATACCTAACCGATAAGCTACCTAAGTTACTCGATAATGAAGGGTACTTAGATAGGAGGAAATTAACTAAGGTAATAGTAGAGGAAGACCCTACTAAAGCAGCTTTAAAAGCCTACGAAATAGGTAAGAAAACATTAAAGCAACATATTAAAACATGAACATTACTCAACTTTATTTTCAATACGAGATCTTTTAATATATCCATGTAAACAATCTCAACCTTAATGCGTCAAGCTTAATTATGATAATTTAACAGTCCCATTACGATATCAAGTACTTAATAATAACCGTAGTATTGACATAGATATTATTTGCGTGTTAAGTGATAAAGTCCCTATATAAAAAGTCCTTATATAAACAGTATGTAAATGTTTAAATGATATACGATATATAAAAATATATAAAATCACTATTAAAGAGTTTCATTGAGGGGAGTGACCCCTTGGTACCATCGCGAAGCATTTTGTTATTCTTGTCTTTAGTGTTAATAATGTCATTATATACTGTCTTTGCTGAATCTCAGCAAGTACCAGTATTTAGGTTAAGATACTACGTTGGTTATACTTTCGGGCGAGGATATTACGGAATATCAGGGAAAATTTTCACTATTAATCCTTCAGTTCAGGACATTAATTACATAGCACAATGGATTGGTATAACCACTAGTTATTCAAGAGGTTATTGGATACAAGTAGGGTATAATAAGGGGTTTGATACTAATTATAAGCTCAAATTCTATGTAGAGAAGAAAGATAAAAACGGTCATTCAATAATATGGGTATCCAGTGCTACCCCATCGGCAGGTACTACATACACTTATATAATCATCGGTGGGACATTTGATAATGGCAATGGGTGGAAAGTGATCATAAGGCACGGTGTGAATGAAATCTATTCAACAATAGTGTACACTGATCCATATACTTCAGAAGACTTACAGGCCTTCTCTGAAACAACTTCGGATACCATTTGTATTGATGGCACTCACTTTAGCTCATTGTCCTATTATACAGGACGGTCATTTCCGCTATGGGATCAGCATGAGGCGCATGTTGATGAACCGTACAGAATTCAAGAGGTAAGTGATTATGAATTTATAGCATGGGGTGGTGGATCATGAGAGGAAGATTAATACTTATATCTGTTGCCATCCTACTTGCTGTTGTGGTTATGTCCGTAATCATTATTAATTACGTATCTGCTGGTAAGAGTAATTACTACGGAGAGGAGGTCGCTAAGGAACCCCCGTCTTTCGAGGTTATTGGTGGTGTAGTTATATCGCATGAGAAGTTCATGAAATTCGTGAAATCTAAAGGTATAAGCATATATCTCCCTACTAAGCTCCCGGAAGGTTTCTCACTAACCGCTATATGGGTTAGGAATACTAGCCATGGCTTTGAGTTCCCATTAATTATTGTGTATAGTAAGAGCGGGATAACTGACTATAGAGCTAGGGAAGATACTTTGGGAATTGAGGTAACTAGAGCTTCACCAGCACCGTTAGAGCAGTACGTTAAGGATGGAGGTATACCTGTATATAATGCTCAAGGAAGGCTCATAGGGGTAATATTCCCTGATGCTTACTGCCCAACATGCATTACCCAGAAGACCTTACCATTAGCCATAGTTAGGATAGATGGTCTTGATTACTTAATAAGCTTTAAAGATCCTGAAATGTTAAAAACGATAATACTCTCAATGAAACCCGTAACTGCGGGTTAGTACAGTTCGCTAATTCATTAAAACAAAATTATTTTTACCTATCACTTACTTACTAATTCTTCAAACCCACCTTCCAAGGATGTTGGGTGTAGGTAAAAAGTAAGAAAACACGTTTAGGTGGTTTTAGGTGCTTTACTTACTGTTGTAGGTGTGTATGCGTTGACTTATGGTTGAAGGTATTAGTCCTCGAAGTCCATAGCGTTGTATATTTCTTTAGGTAGTCCGGGGCAGTTCTTATCTAGCCAGTACTTACTCTCCTCTATCTGGGCTTTTAGGAGGGCTTTAAACTCCTCCATGCTTACGTAGGTAGTTGGGTCTAGCTCTTTAAGCCTCTCCTGACTAATCCCTGGGACCTCAACAGGGACTAAGACCTTCTCACCCCAGACTGGGTGTGGCTTATACTTAACAGCGCCCCTAACGGCTTGAAGCAGGAATAACTCCGTCTCCTCAATAGAGGGTCTAGTACCACCAACAGCTTTAGGTATACCATTGACCTCCACAAGTATTGGTTCTGGGGCCATTATGGTCTTATTACCTAACTTCTTCTCAACCCACTTATACTTAGCTATTATTCTACCAGTAGTGTTGAACTGATATACCTCGATAGGGTCGCCCTCCTCTATCCTTTTCTTTAAGTACTGGTAAAACCTAACTACGTGGGCTGTATTGGTTACGCCCATAGTGAAGGGCTTGGCATACCTAGCTACGTACCTAACTCTACCCACAACCTCCTTAGCCTGTGCTGGATGACCTATAGTCCTACCGTCAGCAAGTACTTTAGCAGCTAGTGCTGGGTCGACTATCTTGATCCATGCATAGTCGGTGAAGTAGCCTGGGGTTAAGAAAACAGCTGTTGTTAATGGTCCACTAGAGACTATATCACCGTCGAAGTACCCTGTGTCCTCAAGGTAGATAACGCTCCTTGAGTTCCTATTTGGTGCTCCCCAGTACTGGAATAACTCTCCCCTGAAGCTCGGGTACCCATTCTCATCAAACTCAGTATTCTCATGGAGGGCCCTAGGGCTCGTAGCAGCCCTCCACATAGCCTCCTGCTCAGGTGTTAAGTCCTCGGTCTTAGTCCAACAACCCTTCTCCGAACCATAGACCCTATCCTCACATATGGCTACAATGTCGTCATTCTTTATTGCCTGGTCTTTAACGTAGTCAAGTGGGTTAATACCGAATTGCTCGATGTATTTCTTAGCGTTATTGGGTGTCCATACGTAAAGCCCGTGAGTTGATTTACCCGTACCTGTTAGCCCCCAAAAAGCAACTACCATCCTCTTCCAAGTACCGTCAACTCTCTTAACAGTAAATTCCCTTAATGCTGCATGCTCACCTGTGCATCCACGCTTATATACGTGGAAAATCCAGTGAGTAAGTACAGCCTTCTTAACCTCACCTTGATATGACGATATCGTAATTATCGTTAGGTTATGGTGTGGGAACCTCATGACCATTAGCAATCTGTTAGTGCCTGGTATGAAGGGATTACCTAGGTAGTGAGGTATGACGAAGACCTCAACATCGGGCTTCTCATCAGGTGGTGCTGGGAATACTAACTGACTCCATCTATAGGCTATGTCAGGAAATTGAGGATCTACGTAGACCGCGGCGTGCATCTGCACCTTAGTCCCTGGCTTCCCTACATAACCATCAACCTTGATTAAAGGTCCTTGAGCAAGTATGTGTTCTAAAACCCTCATTAAGAGAAGTTTATGCTCGTACTTAAGTTGCTCATCACTCTCGATAACCACGGTATTAGCAGCTGAACGGCTCCATATGTTTGACGCCCAATTCCATGAACCATTCCTATATTGTGTACCATAGAGCTTAGCTCTCTCAAAAAGATCTTTAGGGTTATCTAGTATGGGCGTTAACCCAGCCCTTCTCTTAACTTCAAGAATTTTCTTAAAACTTTCCTTGAAAGCTTCAACAGTCATTTCCTCAATACTTGGTATAAGCCGACCCATACGAACCTCCATAACAATAATGCCTCAATCCGTTATTTAAACCTAAGTAGGCCGTGAATGTAATGAGTAAAGTTAAACGAAGCAATAACTAAGCTATAGGTCCCCCTTAATGTTGATGGGTAGCTATGTAGGGAGTTACCTACTTAGGCCTTACTTCATAGTGTATTAGAGTAATAAAGCTCCCTAAGGCTTAGAATATATGTGAGGTAGGGTGCTTATTAAGGGTGATATGGTGGACCTTTACAAGCCTACGGACGGCATTGTCTCACGCTACATTAATAGAAAGATCTCCACGAGGATAACCATGTTGATCATTAAGTATAATGTTAAGGTAACGCCTAATCAGATGTCCATAATTACTTTCCTAATAGGTATTGCTTCAGCACTCATCTACCTCCTAAACATGCCCTTAGTAGCCGGTATAGCTGTTCAAATATCTTCTATTATTGATGGCGTTGATGGGGAGTTAGCTAGGGCTTTAGGTAAGGCAACACGTTTCGGCGGATTCTTAGATGCCTTACTAGATAGATTTGTTGACGTAGCGGTAATTACGTGCATTTCAGCTTACTTAATCAGTAACTACAGCCACTTAATTAGCCCTTACTTCATAGTACTCGTCACCATGCTCGCCTTAAGTAGTGACTTAATGGTTAGTTACCTACACGCTAGAGGAGAGGCTTCACTAGGTATACATCCACTTAAGGTTGGCCCATATCTAGGCTACGCATCTAGAGATGTAAGGCTATTCATCATTTTCGTAGCTAGCGTCATAGAGGAGTTCATACCTACAACACTCTTCCATGCCCTCATAGCCCTAATACTAATTGGGTATTCCTATGTAGTGATAAAGACCATAAACATATACTTAGCTAAGGTAGGTGTTAAGTCATGATTAAGGAGGCGGTGGTTCTTGCTGCCGGATTAAGTACTAGAATGAGGGGCTTTACTAACCTACCTAAGCAGGTGCTTAAGATTCTTGATAAACCACTCATATACTACCCATTAACTGCGTTAGTAATTAACGGCGTTAAGAAGGTTTACGTAGTTGTTAATAAGGTTACTTACGGACCCATAAGGAAGATATTAGGTGGGGTCCCCATAGATATTGAGTACGTCATTAACGATAAGCCAGATAGGGATAATGGCTATAGCGTCATATTAGGGGGTAGTTACGTTAAGGGCGACTACTTCTACTTAGCCATGTCTGACCACATATTCTCCATAGACATACCCAAGGTCTTAGCCCACTATGTAGGTATTGCTGACTTAGTTGTGGGCGCTGACTCAGAACCTAAATTGATAGATATTGAGGAAGCAACTAAGATACTAGTCAAGGGTGGTAACATAGTTAAGGTGGGCAAGGGGCTTGATGAGTTCACACATATAGATATAGGTATATTCATAATGAATAGGAAAGTGGTTAATTACTTCAAGGAGTGTAGTGAGGTTAAGTACGTAATTAAGTTAGCTGACTTGATAAACTACTCTATAATGAAGGGAGTTAAGGCAGTTGTAGCTGATGTTAAAGGTAGGTTTTGGTTTGATATAGATACTAAGGAAGACCTGGAAAAGGTTCGTAGCGAGCTACGTGATTATGTTGAGAACGTGAAGGGTTTCATAAATTACTTGGTTAAGGCCTAAGTCTCAACTCCTTCCTTCTATACCTTACTAGAACGTCTTCAAGTACTTCAACACCTATCCCCGGCTTCTTAGGTACTTCTATAGTTCCATCACTCTTAAGTTCCCATGGGGGTTCAACCAGGTCCTTTACCCAGAACCTACTGCTTGGTGATATGTCGTTAGGGTACCTAACATTAAGTAATGTAGCTGTTGCTATAGCGAAAGACCTACCAATACCTGTTTCTATTAAGCCACCAATCCATATAGGTATGCCTACCTTCCTAGTGAATTCATGAATTTCTAGGGTCTCTAAAAGACCACCCACTCTCCCTGGCTTTACGTTTATTATGGAGCATGAACCCAACTTATAAGCTGCTATCGTGTCTCTCAACCCTTTAATACTTTCATCAAGGCATATAGGGGTCTTAAGTAACCTCTGTAATTCAGCATGCTCTACTAAATCATCGTAATGCAGCGGCTGCTCAATCATCAGTAAGTCATACTTATCTAATTCCTTAAGTATCGGTAAGTCATTAAGCGTGTAAGCAGAATTAGCATCTACCTGTAGGGGTATGTCCCCAAACTCCTCCCTAACTTTCTTAACTATGTTCACGTCCCAACCAGGCTTTATCTTTATCTTAATCCTTAAGTAGCCCTTATCCAGCGCCTTACTTATATGCTTAAGTAATTCATTGACGTTCCTCTTTATGCCTATGCTAATCCCTATCGGTACCTTATCCCTAACCCCACCTAATAATTTATAGAGCGGCATCCCCTTCCTCTTGGCCATTAAGTCCCATAGAGCGAACTCTACACCTGCTTTAGCCATATTATGCCCTCTTATCTTACCAACAACATCTCTAAACGTACGTAAGTTAATGTCCTTACCTAGTATTTGGGGTGCTATATAGTCCTTAATTACATGCCATGCGGTTTTTACAGTTTCGTAGCTATACCATGGTCCTGAGTCAGCAACAACCTCACCCCAACCATTCACGCCTTCATCATCAACTAACTTGATGATTAACGTATGTCTAAACCTCTCAGTACCGAAGCTAGTTGTGAATGGCTCCTTCAGCCTCATAACCACGTAGTACATCCTTAATTCCTTAATGATCATGGGTAAGCACCCTTCAGTATCTCACTAAGTCTTTCCTTCCAAAGTACATAGTAGTAGCTATCCTCATGCCTTACGAACTCAAACCCTACATAACCCCTACTTAAGTAATACATAAATACCTCCCTAGACTTAAGCCTCCAGACATTAGCTAAATCAGAATCCTTCATCTGTATCTCAACGAAGTTAGGAGGTACCTCAATGATGACTAGTCTGGACTCTAAGCCTAACTGCGGTTTACCAGGGATCTTTAAACCCCCACGAACACTATCAGACTTTAGTGCGTACCTAGCCCCTAGGCTTAAGAAGTAGCTTAAGTCCTTAGGCTTAAGCTTACCCTCCATTCTCTGCTTAACCCTCTTAGAATTAATGTACCACTCAGCCCATACTCTGTCGCTATCTACACCTATATTGTACGATATACCCATCCTACCGTAGTGGTTAGGGCTATACCTCCTAAAAACAGCCCCTAACTTAACCATGTTAAACCACGCGTTAGCCGTGAGTAAGGGGTCGTAAGTCCATAATACTAGGTCAATACCCAACGACCTAGCATACTCTATCTGAATCTTCTTCACCTCAAAACCTAGTCCCCTATACCTATACTCCTTAAGGAAGCCAAGCATGTGTGCGTAAAGAGCTAACTTACCCTTAATAATCGCAGGGAAACATATGGATACCCCTATAACCTTACCTGATGGGTCATATATACCTAAAACCAAACCGCCTACCTCCTTCAAAGATAATGTTACGTGGTAAGGGACGGTCTCTGAGTAACCCTCACCACCCCATATCTTAACCTCAACATCCATAAGCTCACGATGCTCTTCAGGTGTTTTAGGCTCCCTAATAACGAATTTCTCATTACCAACCCGTACTTCCTTAACCTTACCCCACAAAGTAACGCACCTACAGTAATTTACAGTAATTAATTGGGTGGTCAATACGTAAATACCTAACTATGAATTACTGAAACACATGACTACACCTTCCTTGGTGGAAACCTAAATACTATCTCCATAACGACATCTCCATTAGGTAACTCATGTGCTCTTATGAGTGAGAAACCTAGCTTAATAAGTATGCGGGGTATTTTAGGTAGGTCATAGAAATTACTCAAAATTACTTCTAACCTATCATCCTTCTTAAGACCCCCTCTTAACACCAGTAACTTATCCTCTAAGTCCTTAGCACTCTTAACCCTCAGTCTATATTTAGTCATGGCTATTACCATCCTTACTTAAATCTAAGGTAGTAAAGTTATTTTATCTTACCGCGAACCTACTAACGTTTCATCAGTATAGCACCATAAGAACCTTCCGTTTCCTCTAACCGTATCACTCCGTATATTCTATTTTATTGTGATATGGTTTTTCATTGATTTCACCTCGCCTCAGTATCATTGGTTCATGGGGTGGTTGTCGGCCTAGCGGCGCGGCCCGCATTATCTCCACACTATATACACCAACACAATAAAATATGAACATAACGCTAAAACAAAACAGAAAATGCAAAAAGCACAGATTAATGTTTTTGCCCATAATCAACGAACTCGATCACCTCCCAACTTGTTATACGTGCTAGGTGACGTAATTTGTCTCTACCTAGATTTACCCAGCTAAACCACTCACTAACTAACGTGCCTAACTTAAATCTATACCTATGAGTACTGCTAAACTTTCCTATTGAAGCCGATATTACGGAGCCCTTTACAGACATCCTATGGATTTTCTTAAGAAGCCTCTTAACACTCTCATAAGTTCTCGAAACCCCTAAATTACCGCTCAATAACTGCACAGTATGGAATACGCCATCCCTAAATGGTGGTGAGAGGGCGTTACCAATATTGCATCCCTCAACACCCTTCATCTTAGCTACCTTGATCATGTATGGTGGTATATCCATACAGATCACGTAAGAATCTCTAGATCGCAACCATAGTGCATATCCACCAGCACCGCGTCCCGGATCTAAGATCTTACCCTTAACAAACTTCAGTAAATACTTTTCATATTTAGGTCAGTCATCGTAGTCACTTAAGAAAATACTTAAGTCAATACATCCTGAGAAACCATCGTCCCTCTCAATAACTAACCTTACCTGCCCGCCTTTCATGTACTTAAGTAATGTGATCCCAAAGGGATCCATGATTTTTACTGAAAATACGTATCACAGAGTTTAGGTTCCTTAATCAAAAATAAATCGTTTTAGGCAGGTATGGCCGCCTCCTCAAGAATACCTACAAGCTCATTTAGGTCCATAACACCGAAGCCTACCGTATGGTCTGCTGCTCCATAGACTACTAAGGCTCTATTATCTACTTTAAAGAATCCGCATGGAAACACTACTAACGGCCTATCACCGTAGACCTCATAGATCTCTTTAGGACCCATTATGTAGTATGGCGACGTACTAATTACTTTAGGTCCTTTAGCCTTATCGTAAGTTACTAAGGCTGCAAAAGCCCTATAGGTCTCCATCTCCTTATCAACTCCATGTAGAATCATTACGTACCTATCCTTACCTATGTTTATTGGTGGTGTTCCCCAACCAATCTTATATTCGAAGGGGGCTGGCTTAAGTACCTCAATGCTGTCTGATACCTTAAGCTCCCTCATACCCTCGTTAGGTAGTTCTTGGAGCTTACTGATTACTGTGTAGTGAATGCCATCTTTCATATGTGGTCTATGGAATACTAGTAGGTCACCTTCGCTTGATTTAATTATGAATGAGTCCTTATCACTAATCACCTTACCCTTGAGTCCTTCAGGAAGCATTACAACACCTACCTTTCTCCAGTTCTCCTCTTCATCAATATCCTTGACAGCAACTACGGGGTAAGTCTTTCCGGTAATTACTCTTTGGTTGAAGTAGTCTATTGTCCTGCCAGTAAATACCATGCACCACCTATTATCTATGGCTGTAACTCTCGGGTCTTCGACGCCCCATACGTCATACTTGTTTGATGGGCATATGGTTAGTTCAGCTAGGTATTTAGTTGATGTTACCTTACCACTTAAAACGTCACTTAACGGTACCTTAACTAACGCTATAGCGCTTATGTACATGTAGTAACCCATAACCACCCTGGCATACACGTATATGTAATCATTCTTTAGTATGGCTGCCGCGTTAAATATAGAGAGGGGCTTCTCTATAGGATGATTCTTAAAACGTACGTTAGTTGGTGGTAGAACACCTAAGCGCTTAACGATATCTCGGGTCTCAAACCTTCTTGACTTACTTACTTCATCTATATTACTGGTACGCTTAAACGGTTTAAACATAAAGACCCCTTAGTTGTTTACACGTCCCTTCGAGTACATACTTAGGTAGGGATGTTTAAAAACACGCCGTGCCGTTACCTAGCCCTTAGTCTCGGATTAAACATCTCGTCTATGGCGTATGAGAATAGTATGAGACCTATTTGAAACCCTACAACGGCTATTATAGGTGCTAAGATGTAATGCATGGTTCTTAAGGTATGGTGGGCACCTGCCTGCGCGTAAGCCATGTTGAGCATAACACCCCAGTTAAATGACGTGAATGGTAGTATGCCTAAGAAGTATAGGCCTACTGAGGCGTATATGGCTCCGGTAGCTGCAAATATGAAGTTTATGGCTATGTAACTCATTAGGTTAGGCATTATCTCCTTAAACACTATGTGGTATGTAGGTAACCCAAGTACCTTAGCAGCCTCGATAAACTCTCTCTCCTTAAGTGACAATACTTGAGACCTAATACTCCTGGCTAGACCTGCCCATGCAGTAATGCTTAACATAAGCCCTATAACCCAAGGTTCTGAAGCCTTAATGACAGTGGCTAAAACAATCAGTAATGGAAGTCCTGGTATTGTCATCACTATATCGGTTATGCTCATTAGTATAGCGTCAACTATGCCGCCCTTAAACCCCGCTACCATACCTACAGTTATGCCTACCAACGTAGTTATTATTCCAGCTATGAATGCTATCTGAAGTACTGTTGAAGCGCCCCAAACTATTTGCGCCCATATGTCAGCACCAAAGTAATCACATCCCAGTGGGTGTTCAAGGGATGGGGGCCACTTAAATAAAGTTGGCGGTAGGTACTCAGGGCATGTGTAAGTCCTTGGGTAAGGAACTATGTGAGAACCTATAACAGCCATAAATATGTAGAACATAACTATTAAGAAACCTATGAAGGCTTTCTTATTTCTTAAGAGTATCTTGCCTGGGATTATGATCCAGTCCTCTATATATGCTTTAATAGTGCTCCTTAGACTTACGGGGACACTCATCCCTATCACCTCACTCTCTTCTAATCCTTGGATCTAGGAAGCTGTAAAGTACATCAGCTATCAACGCCCCAGTAACTACGGCTATGACTATTATGTTGAAGGTACCGGTCATTAAGAACCAGTCTCTTTGGGTTATTGCTTGGTATAGCATGTAACCGACTCCTGGGTATGAGAATATGTACTCAATAAATATTGAGCCACCGAACATGAACCCTATACTAAGCATGAATGAGGTGAATAGCGGTAATATGGCATTCTTACCTACGTAAGTAATCACTACCCTCCTAGATGGTAAGCCCCTAGCCTTAGCGTAAGTTATGTAGTCCTCCCCCAAGACACTTACAGTACTTCCGCGCATCCCTAAAGCCCAACCACCCACGTGAACGAAGACCCAAGTAATTATGGGTAGGGCAGCATGCCACAATACATCGACTACATACTCAAAGGTGAAGCCAGGCTCAACTGAGTAAGCACCACCTTCGGGGAATAGACCTAGCTGGAATGCAAGTATTGAGAGTAATATTATAGCCACTATGTATTCAGGTATTGACCTGATTATGGAGAAGAATACTGAGAGAGCGCTATCGAGCTTACTTCCATGTTTATAAGCCATCACCATACCTAGGAGTATGCCTATACCGAAGCTTATGACTAAAGAGGTAGCAACGACCAGTACGGTCCAAGGTATTCTATAGGCTAATAACTTAGCTACCGGGACTCCAGTACTGTAGGATATCGAAACACCTAAGTCACCTCTAAAGAACTTACTTATGTAGTCAATATATTGCTCAAATAACGTACCCCTAGGTACGTAAGGAGCTACAGCCTCAGCTAATGCTCTAGCCTCCTCATAGGTCATGTAGTACTGCCTAATGAATGCCTGAGTTAATGCATCTATGGGGTCTCCGGGCATACTATGGACGATTATGAAGGTTAAGGTTGATGCTACATATATAGTTAATATAGCTGTTATTATCCTCTTATATATCCACTTCATCGCGCACACCTAGCACTAAGTTACTGAATGTACTATCTATAGTTCGAAACTCCCCTTAATTAAACCTAGGTAGGGGTTTAGGAGGTTATAGAATACATGAGTGGTTATGTCTTAATTATTCATTTAAAAAGACCTTTTGTTAAGTTTAAGAAAGCACTTAGTTTTTATTTCCTCCTTAAGGCTACCCAGCCTATGACTATACCGATTATCAGGCCCAGTATTAGTAAGCCTACCGCACCACCCCAGCCTGGGCCAGCAGTTACGGTTGTTGTTGCTGTTGTTGTCTGAGTAACTGTTGCTGTCTGTGTGACTGTCTGAGTCACCGTTGTTGTAGCTACTGCAGTTGCGGTTGTTGGTACGGTTACTGTCGTTGGTATTGTTACTGTCGTTGGTACTGTTGTTGGTACGGTCGTGGTTACTGTTATGCCCCAGAAGTGTGGGTTGGGTACTACTCTACCGATCTTAATCATGTGTGCTAAAGCCTCTAAGTGGCCGCCAGCAGCGTTCTGCCATAGTTCATACTCAGCCTCTGGGTCCGGCCATACGAAGTGCTCTACGTTGTAGTATAGTATTAACTTCTTCTCGGCAATTGGGTACTGTGGTAGGTACTGGTTAGCCGCATAGGCTAACTTCATAGCGGCCTCTCTCTGCTTAGCCTCATCGAATGACGTGGCTAGCACCTCAACTAACTCAGTAACGTTAACCTCCTCCTTGAAGTAGTCTAAGTATAGCTTCGTTGGGAAGTCAGGCCCCTGAACCACAGTCCTCGGTCTTCTATTAACTTCGATGAACAGTCTCTCATAAGCTGCCCATGGGTAAATCATCCAAGCACCGAAGAAGTCTATGGCTAAGTCATAATTACCACCTAAGTACCACTGGTCACTCCAGTAACTTGGTGATTCAGGTGTTCTTAACTCAATGTCGATACCAAAGGCCTTTAACTCTTCAGCGATCTCGTTGGCTGCAGCGACCCAGTCAGTCCAGCCGCCGGGGGCTACTAATACTAACTTAAATGGTTCACCCTCAGGTGTGTACCACTTACCGTCCTTGAACGTGAAGCCAGCCTCTTCTAGTAATGCCTTAGCTTTGTCTGGGTTGTGCTCATACTTCTCAAATACGCCTCCCTGTATTAGCGTGCTTAAGTACTTGGGTTCGGCTAGCTTTAGCATGGCTGTTGGGTACTCGACGGGCTCGAAGAAGCCCTTGCCAGCAGCATCAGCGATCTTGGCCCTATCTAGTGCGTAGGCGATGGCCTTCCTAACTCTAACATCCTTAAGCCACTTGTTAGCGAAGTTAAATACTAGGGCGAAGCCTGATAGGTCGTAGATCTTGATTGTCTCAGCGAATGGCTTAGCCCTAACCTCCTTCTCAACCTCGGGTGGCATCATGAAGCAATCATAGTCTAGCTTACCGGCCTTATAGTATTCCCAACCGACCTCGTTGCTAGTTATGTATGGCAACACTATCTTATCAATCCATACATTCTGAACAGCCCAGTACTTGTCGAACTTCTCTAGGACAACTTCACTCTCGGTTATCTTCACGAACTTGAATGGACCAGTACCGATTATGGTGTCTGGCTCAAAGTCAACTAACTCTTTCTTAATATTAGCTAGCTCCTCGGAGCTTGTTGCCTTAGCTATAGCCTCAGCGTACTTACCATATATGTGGTATGGGCCTGCAATGACCCCATCAACGAATAGTAGGTAATGTAGTATTAAGTAAGCCCACTCCTTAACGTGGTAGACTACTGTGTAGTCATCAACACACTCAACGCTATCGATGTACTTCCATATAGCCCTATTAAATGCCTTGTAAATCATTAGGGTGGTCCATACATCCTTACAAGTGAATGGGGTGCCGTCGTGCCAGTAAACACCCTGCCTTAAGTGCACTATTACCTTATTATTAGCCCTATCAACCTCCCAGCTAACTGCTAGTTCAGGTACGTAGGTATTGCTTAACTTGTTCCAGAATGCTAGACGCTCGTAGATTAAGCCAGTGATGTAGATGCTCTTAGGAGCAAACGGGTTAAGCCTCCTCGCTGGTGGTGGCTGCCACCAACCGTGCGTGTATAGAACCACTTCGGGCTTCTGTGCACTAACTACGTATATGGCTGCTGTACTTAATATTATGACTGCAAGTATTATTAATGGGAAGGACTTCCTTAGAATTTGTTTATTCATACTATACTCACCCTTTAAACGTGTTTCAAAACCTCTTAGTAGGATACGATAATAAACCTTACGTGTTTTAATTCTTTAATACTTTTCATAACTTTTTAGTGAAACTTCTGCTGATTGCCTTCGGTACTCCCAGGTAATTAACAATATGAACACTATTAGTAGTAAAGTACCCACGATATTAACAATAAAAGGTGGGTTCTCAGGCCTTAAATATATGAACGCGAACACGGCAAGTACGAGGAATGTAAGTGCTATCGCTAGTAAGGTCTTATAGACTAGTGGATGCAGTAAAATCACCTCTTTACGTATAGCCAGCAAGCCACTTGATGATCCTTCTTAACCCCAATTAAGGGTGGTTCATCGGTCTCACATCTTTTTATGGCGAATGGGCATCTAGTATGGAATTTACAGCCGGGAGGTGGGTTTAGAGGGCTCGGTATGTCCAGTGACTTAAGCTTTATCGGCTTTTTCTTACGTGAGAGCTCCGGGTCGGGTACAGGTACGGCTGATAGTAACACCCTAGTGTACGGGTGCAGAGGGTCCTGAATGACACCCTCGGCGGGCCCTATCTCAACTATCTTACCTAGATACATAACAGCTATTAACCCACCACCCTTAGCCGCGAAGTACCTAGCGGCACCAAAATCGTGGGTTATGAATAAGTACGTTGTTTTGAGCTTCTTCTGTAGGTCGAGCATTAGGTCAAGTATGCCTATCCTTAAGGACACATCAATCATGGTTATGGGCTCATCAGCAATTATTAGCTCTGGGTGAACACTTATTGCCCTGGCTATAACGACCCTCTGTCTCTGCCCGCCCGATAACTGATGTGGGTACTTAAATAAGAAGTCCTCAGGTGGTTTTAGACCAACTAAGGAGAGTAATTCAGAAACTCTCTTAACCAACTCAACCCTAGACCTAGCTATACCCCACCTCTTAAGAGGCGTCGATAATGTTTGGAACACAGTCTTCGTTGGGTTTAAAGATGAGTACGGGTCCTGGTGAACTAACTGAACGCTCCTCCTATACTCAAGGAACGTTCTCTTATCTAATTTACTTATGTCCTTCCCCTTATAGAGTATCTTACCGCCGGTCGGTTTAATGAGCCCTGCTATGGTCTTACCTAAAGTGGTCTTACCGCAACCTGACTCACCCACCAAGGTAAGTATCTGCCCCTGATATATGTCTAGGTCAACCCCATCAACAGCCTTAACGAAGTACCTCTTACCGAAAATACCTTTCCTAACAGGGAAGTAAACACGGAGGTTCTCAACCTTAATTAATGGGTCCATACACATCACCTCTTAGCGTATAACCAACATGAAACTACGTGATCACCCTCCTTAATCATGGGGGGTTCCTTAGTCCTGCAGATGTCCGTAGCGTATGGGCATCTAGGTGCGAACCTACACCCCGGTGGTGGGTTTATTAAGTCTGGTAAGGTGCCCGGTATAGATCTCATCTCCCTAACATCACCTACTAAGCTAGGTATTGACTTCATCAGGGCCACCGTATATGGATGTTTAGGCGACTTAAAGACCGTATATACGTCACCCACTTCAACGACTTTACCAGCATACATTACGGCAACCCTATCGGCTATGTCGGCAATTACGGCTATGTCGTGGGTTATGAATACCATAGTTATCTCTGTTTTCTTATGTAGGTCCTTAAGTAGGTCAAGAATGAATCTCTGGGTAAGTACATCGAGAGCTGTTGTGGGTTCATCAAGGATAAGTACCTTAGGGTTAAGTAACATTGCTAAGGCTATAAGGACTCTTTGCTTCATACCTCCACTTAACTCGTGTGGGAAGCTCCTCAAGACCCTGTCAGGCTCTAATCTGAGTAGCTCAAGTAACTTACTAGCCCTCTCATAAACCCACTTAGAATCATTAATTCCGTGCGCCTTAGCTGTCTCTAAGAAGTGGGTGCGTATCCTTAACGTTGGGTTTAAGGCGTTTAAGGCTGCTTGAGGGATTAACGATATCTCTCTCCATCTAATACCCCTTAACTCATCCTCATTCATGGAGACTAAGTCCTTACCTCTATAGATTATTGAGCCATTAACTATCATTGCATTAGGGGGTAGTAACCTAAGTATGGCTAAGGCTAACGTTGACTTACCACTACCTGACTCACCAACAACCCCTAAAATCTCCCTATTCCTTATTTCTAGACTAACATCATCCACGGCCCTAACATTACCTCTCAAAGCACTGTAAAAGACCCTTAGGTCCTTAACCTCAATTATGTTCTCAGCCACAGCGTTCACCAATCCAATCTCTATAGTGGTATTAACCTTAGCCTAAGATTAAATCACATACCCAGTTAAAAACGTATCAATAGTGAAGAACCTAAGAAAACTGAAGATAACCACAAAAGGTATCCACCATAGGAGTAAGGGGTGGGTAGGGGTATTGGGACCTCGCTACTTAGCCATATATGTAGCCTTAATGCTGCTAGCTCTTAGTTTCTCTTATGTAGTTAATGGTTACTGCATGGAGGTTGAGGTAGAAGTTGATGGCGTTAAATACGTGGTCAATGTTGTGAGTGATGTTAAGATACTAAGCATAGGTAAGGTACCTAGAGGTATTAGGTTAGTCACTGACATAGCCAATAGGGAATCCACGATAACTGTACGGATACCTAAGGAGTTAGACGTAATTAATATTGAGGCATACCTAGGTGATGGAAGGAGAATACCCATAAATAAGGAGATATTGGTTAAGGATGACTATGAACTATTGAAGTTAATTGTAGGTCCCGTAAACAGTACCGTAAGTATAGATATATATCTTAAACCACATCCATTCACTATATCACTCATGGATCTAATCATAGTAATTTCAGTAGCAGGGACTATGGTTGCTGGCTCTATAACTATATACCTAGTTTTTAAACATACCAAGAAATGATCGTCCATAAGGGTTTAAAGAGGTTAGGGGGTAACTATATCTTACTTCGATCCCGAACCGAAGAGATTAAGGAGTGATTTCTTTAATATGGATACTGAGCTAAGTGAGTTTAAGGAGACGTTAGGGGCGTGTAAATTAGTGGTTGTTACTGGGTTAAGGAGGTATGGTAAGGCCTCATTAATACTCACAGGGCTTAATAAGCTTGGTTTAGACTACGTGTTTCTTGGCTGTAGGTTATTACCTAGATCTGTCGCTGTAAGCAGTATTCTTAAACTATTAGCTAATGAGTTAGGTAGGAAGTCATGGACTAGTAAGGTACTGTGAGCTTTAGGAGGGCTGACCATAGTACCTATAGTACCTTAATCGATGTTATTAGGGCCCTCTCATGTAAGGTTTTAGTTCTTGATGAGGCATAAGAACTTAGGTTCTTTAGGTATAGACTTGACTCCCTATTAGCCTACATATATGACCATACGGACGTTAAGGTAGTGGTTTCAAGGTCTCAAGTGGGTGTTCTTTATAGATCTTTAAGGGCTTAAGCCATTAAGTAGGGAGTTAGCTAGGGAGTTCTTAATTAAGGGGGTTGAGCAGGAAGGTATCGAACCCCCATATGACCTAATTGAGGAAGCTATTGAGGTCTTTAATGGTATTATAGGTTGGTTAACCTACTTCAGCTTAAATATGCGAGGTTAGGGGTTAGGGACTTAAGGTCTATGGTTGAGGAGGTATCTAAACCTGTGCTAGAGGAGTTAGAGCATCTACTAAGTACCTACGGAGTGGGTAGGGCTAGGTATGTTGAGATACTTAAGATAGTCTTTACGTTAGGCAAGGCTAGATGGAGCGAGATTAAGAGGGGTATTGAGGCAAAGCTCGGTAAAATACCTAATAACGCATTAATGAACATACTAAGAAACTTACAAGATGTAGGGGTCTTAAGGAAGGATAGTGAAGGTTACTATGGGATAACGGACCCTATAATTAATTACGCAATAAAGCATTACTTAAGGACTTAAGGTACTAACACAAGTTCTATTTATTAAAAATTTTAAACTATTTAATTTATTAAAGTATTTTAATCAGCTACATAAATTATCTATAGATATATGTCGTAGCTATATTGGCTTTCATTTGAGACTCATATCAGTCTCTGAATGGTAACTTTATATACCATAAATCTCAAGATTTTGAGTGACGGTGGTAAGATGAGGTTTCTAGCTTTATCTAAGGTTCATGCAGTAATCATAGCTGTAGTTATAATAATCATAGTAGGCGGTATAGCGGCTTACTTCCTAACTAGACCGCCAGCGCCAACAAAGATCATTTGGGCATCAACACAGTTATGCCCACCCGAAGAGCAGGCATTTGTTAAGGATGAGTTGCTTAAGGAGTTCGCTAAGGAGACCGGTATCCAGGCTGAGTTCGTAGCCATATCTTATGAGGACCTGGCTACGAGGATCGAGTCAGAGGAGGCTTCGGGAAAGGTCACGATTAGCGTTATTGGTGATCTACATGGTGGTTTAGACTTATTCGCTTCTAAGGGATGGCTTGAGGACTTAAGTAAGTTTGGTGCATTGTCAGGTAGGACATTCCCGAAGGTTCTTGAGGACTACAGTAAGATGCATGGTATTAAGGCCTACGTACCATGGATGACCGCTACCTACGTCATGGTTATTAATAAGAAGGCTTTCGACTACCTGCCTGAGGGCTTAACTAAGGACGACGTAATTAAGGGCACGAGTAAGTGGACTTACGATGCCTTCTTAGCATGGGCTAAGAAACTCTATGAGGAGACTGGTAGTGCTAAGGTAGGGTTCCCAGCAGGTCCTAAGGGACTGTTCGTTAGGTTCTTACACGGCTACCTATACCCAGCATTCACTGGCGCTCAAGTGAAGAACTTCGATAGTGATGATGCAGTAAAGATGTGGGAGTGGCTTAAGGAGCTATGGAAGTACGTACACCCAAGCAGCACTACTTGGGATGCCATGGCAGATCCGCTGCTAAGGGAGGACGTATGGATAGCTTGGGATCACACAGCCAGGATTAAGGACGCTATAGTACAGAGACCTGACGACTTCATAGTCGTACCAGTACCTGCAGGTCCTAAGGGTAGGGGCTTCATACTGGTTATTGCTGGGCTAGCCATACCCAAGGGAGCACCAAATCAAGATCAGGCATGGAAACTCATTGATTACCTAACAAGACCCGAGACTCAGGTTAAGGTACTTGAGAAGGTTGGGTTCTTCCCAACAGTTAGTGAGGCTACTGGTAAGATACCTTCAGGTGCTTTAAAGATACTTGCTGAGGGTGTTAATGCTCAAGTATCAACACCTGATGCCTTAGTAGCCCTAATACCGAGCTTAGGTCCTAAGGGAGGTGACTTCAAGAATATATACTTAACAGCATTTGATAGGATAGTTAATAAGGGTGAAGATATTAAGGGGGTCATAAGCGAGTTAGCACCGCAGCTACTTAAGCTATTTGAGGAGGTAGGGGCACCACTACCACCACCTGACGCATAATAAAAGATATAATCCTATTCAAAAGTAAGTAAATTAGGTGTTTTTAAACAAATGTCTAAACCCAATAAACTCATACTCGAAAGGTACGTGCCCTACATACTTATCGCACCCGCCCTAGCTTATCTTCTCTTCTTCATAGGTTACCCATTAGCCCAAGCCATAGTACTAGCATTCATTAAGGAAGGAGGGTTCACATTAGAAAACATTAATTACCTACTCTACAGCCCCTCCTCAAAATTTTTTGAGGCCTTATACTTCACCTTACTACTTGCCTTAGTGGTCATACCTATACAGGTAGCTATTGCTTTAGGTTTAGCTACGTTACTCAACATAAAGTTCCGCGGTAGGAACGCCGCACTATACATAATCATACTCCCCCTAACCATAAGCGATGTTGCTGCGGGTCTCATATGGTATACCTTGCTATCGCCTAACGGATTCTTCAATAAGTTATTAATGAATTTAGGCGTAATATCCGAACCTATATACTTCTTCGGCTATCAGTATAGGCATATGGAGTTCTTAGCCATAGTCCTTACGGAGATCTGGAGAGCTACCGCTATAGTGTTCGTAATTCTATTCGCGGGCCTCCAGCTAGTTAGTGGTGAGCTTATTGAGGCAGCTGAAGTATTTGGGGCTAATGCATGGCAGAGGCTTAAGTACATAATATTCCCCTTACTTAAACCTAGCCTACAGGCAGCATTAATAATAAGGACGCTTTTCGCATTCCAAGTGTTCGGTGTTGTATGGACTTTAGCTGGTAGAGACATACCTGTACTCGCTGGTGAGGCTTACTACGAGCAGGTTGAGTTAAGGCATACGGGTGTTGCGGCCATATATGCACTAGTCATTGCGGCTATGTCGGTTGCCTTAGGCTATCTCTATATAAAGATGTTTAGAGCCAAGTACCTTGAGGCTGGGACATGATGGGGGTAGGGTTGAGTATGGAGGCCAGGCCTTCACCTGTGAAGTATCTGCTCCTTAGGGTGCTTATTTATGCGTTAGTCTCGATAGCCGTCCTGTGGGTACTGACCCCGTTCGCCATATCTATAATGTATGCCTTCGTTGACCCTAAGCAGTACTACAGCAAGTCAGTCATAATACCCGCACTTTACACCTTAGACCATGTGAGGAAATTACTTGCCTTAGGTGCTTACTCAGCCATAATTAATAGTGTAATAGTAGCCGTATTAACGATCGTGTTTAGCTTTGCACTAGGTCTACCAGCAGGTTACGCATTCGCTAGATATACATTTAGGGGTAAGGACTCGCTTAAGCTACTAATAATAAGCCTTAGGATGTTCCCCATAATAGTTATTGCAGTGCCTCTAGTTACGCTATACATAAGGATAGGTCTTAGTGATTCGCCACTTGGTGTTGCGTTAGCGCATACCGCTATGGCCTTACCATTCGTTGTCTTAATAACCTCTAGTATATTTGCTGGAATACCTAAAGACCTAGAGGAGGCAGGGTTAATATTCGGTCTTTCTAGGGCAGGTGTTTTCTTAAGGATAACCATGCCCCTAGCACTGCCAGGTCTGGCCGCCGCAGCCATATTCACGTTCATTATGTCATGGAACGAGGTCTTCATAGCTTCAGTACTAACACTTACTAATAGAACGTTGCCTGCATTTATCCTTACATCAGCCATGGCCGCTACAGACTTCATTAAATTCGCGGCAAGCTTCATAATGGTGCTCCCGGCAATGATATTCGTTTTTATTGCTAGAAAGTACCTCATAACCATGTGGGGCATTACGCTTAGGTGATATGCATGGTTGATGTACATTTAAGGGGTATCACAAAAAGATTCGGTAGGACGGTAGCTGTTGATGGCATAGACCTAGATGTTAATGACGGTGAGTTCATAGTACTTCTAGGTCCTTCAGGCTGCGGAAAAACAACTACCCTTAGAATAATTGCTGGGTTAGAGAAGCCGGATAGGGGTAGGGTGTTCTTCGGTAATAAGGACGTTACTTATCTACCGCCTAGGGAGAGATATGTCTCTATGGTATTCCAGAGCTACGCTGTGTGGCCTCACATGACTGTATTTGACAACATAGCGTTTCCACTAAAGATTAAGGGATTACCTAAGGATGAGATAGTATGTAAGGTTAAGTGGGCTGCTGAGCTCCTACAGATAGGTGATTTACTAAATAGGTATCCACACCAATTAAGCGGTGGTCAGAGGCAGCGTGTTGCTGTTGCTCGGGCGATAGTTGTTGAGCCTAACGTATTGCTTATGGATGAGCCATTAAGCAATCTAGATGCCTTACTTAGGGTTAGGATGAGGAGTGAGTTAAAGAAGCTCCAGAGGAAGATTAAGGTAACCACTATATATGTAACCCATGACCAGGTAGAGGCCATGACCATGGGTGATAGAATAGCAGTTATGAATGCTGGTAAGATAATGCAGGTAGGAACTCCTGAAGAGATATATAATAAGCCACAAAACATATTCGTAGCTGGCTTCGTAGGAACGCCACAAATGAACTTCTTTGATGCCACTATATCCATATCACCTAAGGAGGTTGCCCTTGATGCTGGTGATTTTAAAATATCTCTAGAGCCTAGGTTTACTGAACTACTTAAGGGCTTTGAAGGTAAGTCAGTAACTGTAGGCATAAGGCCTGAACACATACACCCATCTAAGTATGTAGCGTTAAGTGAGGGTAGGTACTCACTAGTTAAGGGGACTGTAGATTTCGTTGAGGCTTTAGGGTCAGACACCATAGTACATGTTAATGTAGGCTCAAGGATATTAGTTATGAAGTTAAGTGGTAGCCACCACTTTAAGCTAGGCTCAGATATAGAGATAGCTCTTGACTTAGATAAGCTCCACATATTTAGGAAGGATAGTGGTAAGGCAATAATCTAAGGATCTCTTAGGTGACCCTTAATGGGTTCTAAGAATAAGCCCTGGTGGTTAAAGCCAGTTAGGGTTATCCAGTTCAATATAGAAGATAGATACGGGACCTTCGTCTCTAAAATAAGCGGTAAGGACTTAGTTAAGTTCGCACACGAGTTAGGAGCTAACGTACTCGTCATATTCGCCCGTGACCCATGGGGTAGAGTCTACTATAGGGGCAGTAAGGTAGGGCCTACGCACCCAAAGATGAAAGGCGATATTGTTAGGGAGGCTATTGAGGAGGGTAGAAGGTTAGGTGTTAAAGTTGTGGTGATGATCGGTCATACAGCCAATAAGTACGTCTATGAGACCCATACCGACTGGGCCCAAGTAAACGTACGTGGAGAACCCATACTTTTAGAGCACGCCCCATATAATGTGGAGGGTTATGAAGTTGAGTGGCCTCAGATATGTATTAACTCACCGTATATCGCGCTAATTAAGGAGGAGATTAAGGAGGTTATTGACTTAGGTGTTGATGGTGTATTCCTAGATAGTTTTAGGTACCAGCCTGATATCGAGCGTGCGTGTTACTGTAGATGGTGTAGCGAGAGGTTTAGGGGTAAATACGGTTACGACATGCCTAAAGAACCTAACTGGCGTGACAGTAGGTGGAGGACTTTATGGAGATGGAGGTATGAGGTAGTTGTTGAGAGGCTAAAGGAGCTTTACGAACATACTAAAGAACTCACTAAAGGTAAGGAAGTACTCTTCATGTATAATAGCCATCCCGGCGGTTGGTCAGGCAGAACTAATAGGATAGTCGACCTAGGTAGGGGCTACTATGATGCAGTATTTGCTGAGTGTAGTGAGGCTGATCACCAGCCACCGGGATTCATTACTGAAATGGTTAAGTTGACTAAGGCTATGAATGGCGGTAAGCCTGTAATGCCGTCAAGGAACTACTTCCATATGTATAGGACGGCGGCCTCAACGACCCCTATAGCGGTTAAGCAGGGATTGAGGGAAGCCATAATAGCTGGTGGTTCCCCATGGTTACTTATCTTCTCATCAACGTATTTTCAAAGCCCTAAGGTGTTAAAGCATGTCAAGGAGGCATTTAAAGAGCATGAGGTTCTTGAGGAATACCTTGATGGCGCGGAGCCACTACGTTATGCAGGTGTGGTTGTTTCTAACCTAACTAGAGACTTCTATGGTGGGGAGAAACCTGATGACTACGTCGACGAAACTAGGGGCTTTTACTACGCCTTAACCCATTACCACATACCTGTTGAGTACATCTCAGAGAGCGACTTAACACGTCCTGAGGTGTTAAAGAAGTATAGGGTGTTAGTTCTAGCCAATACCGTCTGCATGAGCGATTCCTCGGTGGGTTCTTTAAGGACTTACGTTAAGGGTGGTGGTAAGGTTCTAGCCACGTACCTTACATCACTATATGATGATGAAGGTGTTTCTAGGAATGACCTAGCCTTAAGTGATGTATTCGGTGCTGAGATCGTTGGTGTGTTTAAGTCTCCATGGAGTTACATTGTAATCACTAAGAGGGAGCACCCATTATTTGAGGGTATTGAGGAGTCCTTAATACTGTGGGGTGATATGAGTTACGACTTCAGAGTAGAGAGGGTTGCTAGGTCTTTGGGGTGGCATGTGATTACGCGCCTATTAGGTAGCGAAGTGGTAGCTAAGGTTGGTACTGCGGTGTATGAATGGGGGTTTGAGTATACGTTAGGTAGGTCGCCACCGCCCTTCGCTGTAACCATGAATATGCCAGCCATAATTCTTAATACTTACGGTGAAGGTACCTCAATATACTTTACAGGGCAGTTAGGTAGGCATTACTGGAGGATAGGCTTACCTGAGTATGGGTTACTAATAAAGAACTCAATCACGTACTTAGGCGGTGAGTTACCCGTAAAGGTAGACGCTCCAGAGACCTTGGCCACAGAATTCTTTAGGCAGAATGAGAGGCTAATCATTCACCTACTGAACCATACTTATAACCAAAGGATTTTAGCTATAGGTACCGGTAAGGTTAAGCAACCATTACCTCCTTACAGCAGTACTGAAGCGACGCACCCACCGAGAACTGTCATACCAGTAAGTAACGTAATAATAAGGGTAAGCCTTAAGGAATTAGGTAGCTTTACAGAGCTTAAGATATTCTCCCCGCTAAGCGGTAAGGTATTTAGTTACGAGGTAAGGGGTGATTGGTTAGTAATTAACGTACCTTCCGTCAATGAGTATGAGGTAGTGGTTGTAGAGCCTAAGGGGTAGTCCATGGAGCTATATAGGAAGCTAAAGGGTTACGGAGGGATTTATGATGATGTTGATGAGGTTATTAAAGGGTTAGGGAGTGCTGATGTAGTTGTAGGTATACCGTCAAGGAATGTAGCCCACATAGTTAATTACGTTATTTATAATGTAGCCTTAGGCATTAAGAAGTACTATGGCACTATTAATGCAGCCATACTGGTGTGTGATGGGTTATCAAGCGATGGTACTCCAAAAGTTATTAAGGTATTTAGGAAGTACTTAGACCTACCTACGTACGTACTACCCAACATAGTCTCTAAAGGGAAGGGAGGTGCTCTAAGAACCATTATCGAGTTAGTACATAGGTACAGTGATTCTAAGGCATTACTGCTTATTGATAGTGACTTAAGAAGCATAACGCCTGAGTGGGTTCCACTACTTCTTGAGGGTGCTAAGAGATATGGCTTTGTAACCCCCCTATATAAGAGGCATAAGTTTGATGCTACCATAACTAACTTCGTAGCAAGACCCATAACCTCCATGGCTTACGGCATAGATATTAAGCAACCCATAGGTGGGGACTTCGGGTTAAGTAGGGGGTTAGTTAACGCATTAGCTAAGGCTCCATGGGGTCTTAACCCATGGTCTTACTTCTTTGGTGTTGATATATTCATAACGCATACAGCTCTAGCTAAGGGGTTTACAGTATGTGAGGCGTTTCTTAAGGCTAAAATACATGAACCTAAAGACCCAGCTAAGGAACTCAAAGGGATGTTCATGGAGGTTACTGGGAGCCTATTTACGTCGCTTAAGATATATGAGGATTCATGGGTAAGTAAGGAAGTTAGTGGGTTAACTGAACCCCCACTCATTAAGGAGCCAGAACCGCCTGATATGCCTCCATGGGAGGTGAAGATATCTAAGGGAAGGGCTCTCAAGGTGTTTAGGGAGGGGTTACTTAAGTTTAAGGAGGTATTAAGTAAGTCCTTAACTACTGACCTTCTAAGGACCGTATATAAGTCTAAGGAAGGTTTGGATTCTGATGTATGGGCTGAAGTATGTGCTTACATGTTTAGGTACTTCATTAGGTCTGAAGACGTAAATTCACTTAAGGCGCTGTACCACCTATGGCAGGGGCGCTTAATTAAGTATTACGATGAGGTGAGCTGGTCAGAAGATGTAAGTGAGGTATTGTTGAGGGAGGTTAAGGAGTTCCTAAACATAAGGGACTTGTTTAAGGAGTTTATGATGGGAAGGTAATATAACTTTGTTTTTATCTATATCTCCTTAAACATGCTACTGTTAGGTCATTAGTATTAAGATAGCTATTAATGTTATCATGCTCGATTAGGATATTATACGCCATGTGCTCATATCTAAATTATGGTGTTGATGACGTATATATGAAAGTAACTTCTGTAAATGCAGTATTAAGTCACTTAACTACGCCACAAGAACATACGGCTTCTACGTATGGTTTAATGCTGAGCGACATGGTGAATACTAAACATAACTTAATGATTAATAGCGATTTTCAGAACTGCCGTTAAGATTCCTAGTTAAGGGTATTGCTCATACACGACCGTTAAAAACCTTAAATCCAAATATTTAATGAAACATCTTTCATGTTAATTAAACTTTATTAACATGATTAGCATTAAGTTCTTTAAGAATGGTAAAGGTAATTATCTTACCTAATGGTGATGAAGTAAGCATTAAGTTTAGTAGGCCTGTAAGGTTAATTAATGTACTTAAAGAGTTAGGGTTTAATCCTGAGGGCGTTGTTGCTTTGAGGGGTGATGAGTTAATTACTGAGGATGATGTTGTTAGTGATGATGATCTACTTAAGTTAATTAAGGTGAGGTCTTTTGGTTAAGTGTAAGTTATGTGGTGAGCGTGCGGTAGTTAAGATTAGATATGCTAAGACATACTTATGCCCTAAGCACTTTACTGAGTTTATTGAGAGGAAGGTTAAGAAGTCGTTGATTAGATATAGGATGGTTAGTAGGGGCTCTAAAATGGCGGTAGCTATCTCTGGTGGTAAGGATAGTGCTGTCATGCTTCATGTACTTAGTAAGTTATCTAAAGATATGGGTTTTAACTTAATCGCCATCCATATAGACCTAGGGATAGAAGGTTACTCAGAGAAATGTGTTGATGCTGTACTCTCCTTAACCAGTAGTTTAGGTATTAAGTGCTTGGTCGTAAGGCTTAAGGATCTCGTCGGTCGGGGGGTTGGTGATTTAGCACGCATAACTAAGAGACCTCCATGCTCTGTATGTGGTATAGTTAAGAGGTACTTAATCAATGCGGTATCTATCGAATTAGGCGTTGATGCTGTAGCATTAGGACATAACGCTGATGACATAATAGCATATACTTTCAAATCCTTCATGCTGCAGGACTTAGAGTCTATACCTAAGTTAGGTCCTAAGACGGAAAGCATAGATGACTTAGCCGTAGGTAGGATAAGGCCCCTATATGAGGTCTATGAAAGGGAGATCCTCATTTATGCATTAGTAAATAAGGTACCATTCGTTCAGGATAGATGCCCTCTCATGCCACGTAAATCGCTTGAGTTTAAGATTAAGGACGTATTCACTGACCTTGAGTATAGTATGCCGGGAATTAAACTAAGCTATCTTAAGAACCTAGCTAAAAGACTCAGTGATTATCCAAAGCCAGGTACTCCCGTTAGGTCATGTGGCGTCTGTGGTTTAATATCTAGTGAGCCAAAATGTGGTTTCTGTAAACTAACTGAGAGGGTTACTGGTAGGGCATTAGGTAAGGAGGTTAGGGATAGGTTAAAGTCATTAATCATTAACTTAGTTTAGTAATTGGTGAGGTGTTTTGATTCAGGACCGTAGGTCTAAGAAGGTTATTTTGGTATCTCATTGCTTACTTAATCAGAACAGTGTGGTTTATGGCTTAGCTAAGCGTCCGTCGATGGTTAAGGAGTTAATAGATTTACTTCATGAACTTAACATAGGAATTGTTCAGCTACCATGCCCTGAGACTCTTCACCTAGGTTTAAGGAGGTTCTGGCAGGTTAGGGAACAATACGATACGCAAGGTTTTAGGGAATTATGTAGGGAGGTGTTAAAATACGTCATCACCTATGTAAGAGAATATGTGGTTAATGGCTATGAGGTCGTTGGGATCATAGGCGTCACAGGTAGCCCTTCATGTGGCATCCACCATACATCATCAGGTGACTGGGTAGGTAATCCGTTAAATGCTACAGAACTCAGAAGGATAAGGGGTATGGGGGTTTTCATGGAGGAATTGCTTAACACACTAAGGGCGAGTGGATTAATCAGTAAGTTAAGGAGGTTTAGGCTATTAGAGTTTGATTACAATAAACCACAGGAAAGCTTAGAAAAGATTAAAAAGGAGCTAAGTAGCCCTTAAATCACATATTAATTCTAGTAAGGCACATTTTTCACATGGTGTTAGTGTGGGAAAGATTAAGCTATATAGTAATGAGAGCATCAAGAGAGTTATAGCCTTCATACCGCCAGGGCACCAGCATGTAAGGGTCATTATTGAGCTTAAGGATGGCATAATTATCCTTCATGAGGCAAGCGTAGCTGGTATTTTGAGGGCTTATATAAATGTGGTTACGCATCCATCAAGGAGAGCTATAGAGTTAGTTAGTACTAAGTTACCTAAGTCAGTTAGAAAACAAGGTTATGCTGAGGCTCAACTTATTGAGAGTGATAGGCCTGAGAATGAGGTTCTGAGGGACTCTATCGAGTTATGGAGTAACGCTGAGTTAATTACTGGGTAGCATAACATAATATAAGTTTGGTCGTATTGTGTGTTTGGGGTATGTAGTGCGGGTGAGTCTTGAATGTGTGCCGTGCATGGTTAAGCAGGCGTTAAAAGCAGCCTCTTACGTAACTGATGATATTAAGGTACGTGAGAAGGTTCTTAGGGAGGTTATGAAGAGGTTACTTGAGATTTCATGGGAGGGAACACCACCTCAGCTAGCCCATCGTTTAGGTGTAGTAAGTATTATTAAGTCAATCACCGGTAATGAAGACCCCTATAAAGAGGCTAAGAAGAGATGTAATGATGTAGCACTATCCCTATACCCAGCTATGAAGGAAATGATTAGGTTTAGTGATGAACCATTAAGAACAGCTACATTACTATCAATAGCTGCTAACGTCATGGACTTAGCTGCTTACGATAGTTTTGATCTTGAGGAGACTGTGAGTAAGGTTCTTAAGCAGGGATTCACAATCAATGACTACGAGTTATTTAAAAAGAAGGTAGTTGAGGCGGATACTCTTCTTTTCTTCGCTGATAATGCAGGTGAGATAGTTTTTGATAAGCTCCTCATAGAGACCATGCATAGCATTAGGGAGAGGTACTTCAGTAAAGTAACTTACGTAGTTAAGGGTGGGCCCATAGTTAATGACGCAACCATAGAGGACGTTAAGTATGTAGGTCTAGATAAGCTCCCAAATATAGGATTTAGGTTTGTATCTAATGGTGAGCCAGACACGGGGCCCGAGAGGAGATCTGAGGAAGTTAAGTCATGGATAGAGGAGCATGACTTAGTAATAGCTAAGGGACAGGGTAATTATGAAGACCTAAGTGATTTTAAAGGAATATTCTTCCTCCTCATGGTTAAGTGCCCAGTAATTGCTAGAGACTTAGGCGTTGATGTAGGTAGTATAATCCTTAAATATACGTACTAGAAAAATATACGTACTGATCATGCACTCTCCATAAGCTTAAGTAACTTATTTAACTCCTCGATCATTGCTTTAGCTTCCTCAACACTTAACTTACTTATTATGATTCCGGCATGGATGATTACGTAATCACCTACTTTCAAATTGTTGACTATGGTTGCGTCAACCTCTACCTCAACGCCACCAGCAAGTACTTTAGCTACCTTAAGGCCCCCTTCACCTTCCTTAACCTCTAAGACCTTAGCCACAACACCTAAACACATGCTTAGCTAAACCCTACTAAGAATCTATGGTGGGAGACTAATAAGTAAGTAGTTAATTAACCGTAAATTGACTTAAGTACCTTAACACCCTTACCCGTTAACCTGTAGATAATCTTGATGTTACCCCCACTAACATCGGTTCTTTCCCTAATTACAAGGCCCTGCTCTTCTAAGTCCCTAATGTGCTGGTATACCGTGGTTGGCTTTATATCTATACCCATACTCTCCTTAAGAACTCTCCATATGCCGTAAGGATGTAGGGCTCCTTTACTCATAATAACCTCAAGAATAGCTAACTTAGTCTCAGAGAGCAATGGTGTTTCTTCGATCCTACTGAAAGCCTTAGTTAAATCGCTTAAGAATAATGGGTGCTTAATAGGTGACGCTGTTATTAAGACCACTACTTCATCATCACTGCTTACCAGGCCTTCGCTTAGAGCCTTAACTAGACCAGCAAGTCCTGAAGCACCTAGTGGGTCAACTATTATGCCTTCATATTTAGCTAAGAGTTTCATGGCGTTAATTAAGTCTTCATCATTGACTAATACAGCAGTACCTCCAGACTCCCTAAGTACCTTAGTAACTGCATAATGCATCAACGGTCTCTTAATGGCTATCTCACGTACATACTTCGCAACAAGACTCCTTCTCTCTCTCCCTATAGGTACTGGTAAGGACTTAGGTGAGTGCTGAACAGCTATCATCTTAGTACTCAACTCATCAATTAACCCTAGCTCAAGAAATTCCTTCATTCCTCTATATATCATTACTATGTTAGCCCCATCACCTACGGGAACAAATAGCTTCCTAGGCGCCTTATAACCTAGTTGCTCAATAATCTCGTAACCCTCAGTCTTAAAGCCGTCAAGCATAAATGGTGATGTGTTTATGATTAAGCTGTAGCCTAGCCTCCTACTTAATTCTATTCCTTTCCTTAAAGCCTCCTCATAGTCAGTAACTAACTTTACCGCGCTACCTAATACCTTAATCTGATTAAGTTTATTTACGTCTAGGTCTTGAGGCACTACCGCTATAGGCTTGATACCCGCTCTAACCGCATACGTAGATGCTGAAACAACCAAATCACCTAACCCAGCAGTAATTACCTTAGGCATGCGTAGGGAGAACGGTATAGAGATACCGATAACGCTACCCCTATCAATGAACGTACCTGTCGGGTTAAGACCTTCATACTTTACGTAAAGCTCCTTAATCCCTAGGTGAATACCTAAGTTCCTACATCTAATTAGGGGTGTGAAACCTTCACCAAGAGATAATTCCTTAATGACTTCAGTATTAACAGGTAATAACTCTCCATACCTTATTAAGGAGGTCGCACGTCTCAATAGTATTTCCTTATTTATGTGCTCCTTTACTAACTCCACATTATATTCAAGGACTAATGGGAAGCCACAGCGCGGGCAAAAGTAGGTATTATATGTATCAGTTGATAGCTCATAAATGGATGAGCATTTAAGGCAGTAAAGGTGCTTTACAAACCTATTAAATATGCAGTTGCCGTAGTCCTTGATAATTAATCACCTCGTCCGACCTATGGTAGAGTTAATTAACTCAAATATAAAGGTGATTACTGGGTACTTACTAATGCCTAAAGTTAGGGTGAGGGTTAGGGTTTTCGGCGTTGTTCAGGGTGTTGGTTTTAGGTTCTTTACCAAGAGAATAGCTGATGAGTTAGGTATCGAAGGCTACGTAATGAACCTTGATGACGGTAGTGTCGAGATAGTTGCTGAAGGTGAAGAGAAGGTCATTAATAAATTCCTTGAATACGTAAGTAGAGGACCTCCAGGGGCCGTTGTTGAAGATATGAAGGTTGAGTATGAGGAGCCTAAAGGGGAGTTTAAAGGTTTTAGAATTATATATAGATATTGGGGCTATTGGTGATTAAATGGTTCCTGACCCTAGGCATGGCCCAGTACCAACAAACACCACAATTACGGAGGTTTTAATACCTAAGGTTAATGTTACATCAGTAGCCGTCAAGACAAATGTAACCGCAGTTAGGGTTATCCATAGACCAATGGTAGAAACCCCTATTGGACCTTTATATATCCTCACCTTAATACCATTGATAATGCTCTTAATACTTCTCTTGATATTGGTCATTCGCATTAAGTATGTGTCCAAGGAGGGTGAACCCGTTATTAAGCCGGTAAGTAAACATGCCAGCGTTACTTATGAAGTTGGGTATGTTTACTTAGGTCTAAAGAAATTAATACATGATTACTACCTGAAAGTACGTAACTATGTTAATAAATACGTAAAGCTCCATGAGGGTGAAACACCGAGGGAAGTAATTAGTAAGTTAAGTGATGACAGGCTACGCTCTCTAATTAAGCCCTTGATTAACGTTTATGAGGAGACCATTTACGGGCTTAAAGAACCCACTAAGGATGACGTAGAGTATATACGTAACATAGTTAGTAAGCTGGTGATAAAGGATTGAGGAGGAGTTTAACGCTATTGTTTTTAGTGATAATCGCTGTAGTTACTGCAGAGAAGCTTATAGCGCTACCTACATACGGTAAACCTACAGCTACGGTCCTTAACCCTGATTATGGGGGCCTTATGGATTTTTATAGGTTCTTAATTGATGAGGGCTATGACGTAGTAGTTCATAATAAGTACTCTAGAATTCACGAACGTCACTTGCGCTTACTAATAGCCATCGATGCTTTACCTAGTGATGACTACGTTAGGGATGTGCTTAATGATGTTGAAAAAAGTAACGTACTTATAGTGGCTGATGAATTAACCTATGTCAATAAGTTACTTGAGCCTTTAGGGGTGGGAATTCATGGTAAGGTAATTAGGTATTTAGATAGACCTAATAGCCATATAGTTAAGGCTAAATGCCTTATTAAGGGGCATGTACTTGAGTTAATACTTAATAAGGCATCCATAGTTAAAGTCAAGGATTATGGAAAACTAGAAGGTTTTTGTAAGGCCTTAGGTACTGTATTTATTGATCTCAACGGTAATGGCTTTAAAGATGGTTTTGAACCTACTTTTAATGATGCCTTAGTGGGCGTATTGGTGCCTTATGGTAATGGTTCAGTATTTATATTAGCTGATTCAAGCCCGTTCGTTAATTTAATGCTTAGAAGTAATTACTCAGATATAGAGTACTCATTCATTAAGAACGTCATAAGGTCTATCTACGGTAATTCAGGCAAGGTAGTCATTGATGAATCATTTACAGGAACTAAGTTGACAGGCTTAAGAATAATACCCAGTATAGTAATAGGGTTAATATCATCATTCATATACACACTAAGACTTTATATGATTGAATCGGGTACTTACGTAACCTTAATCACCTTGCTGTTCGCTGCTGTGTTAACTACGTTATTTATATGTTGGCATTATGGGTCAAGATTTACTCAAGATGTACGTGAATTAATTAAGCGCATCAGCAGGCGTAGAGGTGTGGAGATTAAGGTGTCTAAGGAACTAGTTAGGTATAGCGTTGAGGACATACATTATCTATTTAGTAAGGAGGACCTAAGTAAGTTAATTAGCTTACTGAACAAAGTCGACGTTAAGCCTAAGGAGGTTTATGAGGTGCTAATTAGGATGTTAGGTAAATAATGGGTTCATTCCTTAGATAGCTTAGGTTGGGTGGGAGTGATGTTGAGGTCTAGGAGGTACTGGAGTGATGTGATGGAGTCCGTGCTTAGTGAGGTTAGTAAGGTTATGGTAGGTAAGGAGTTAGAGACTAAGTTGATAGTTTCGGCAATAATTATTGGTGGTCATATACTCCTTGAGGGCGTTCCAGGGGTCGCTAAAACCACCTTAGCAAAGGCTATAGCTTCAAGCTTAAACCTAAAGTTTAAGAGGGTCCAAGCAACACCTGACTTATTACCATCAGATATCATAGGAACTATGGTATTTAACCAGAAGAAAGGTGATTTTGAGTTTAGGCCGGGACCCATATTCACTAATGTACTTCTAGTCGATGAGATAAATAGAGCTACACCTAAAACTCAGTCAGCCCTCCTTGAGGCAATGCAGGAGAGGCAGGTCACTGTTGAGGGTGTGACATATAGGTTGCCTGAACCATTTACCGTGATAGCCACCATGAACCCTGTAGAAACGGAAGGTGTTTTCCCGCTCTCCGAGGCCCAGATAGATAGGTTTCTGATTAAGGTATACCTAGATTACCCAACTGTAAGTGAGACTGTAAACATACTTAATAGATTAAGGCAGATCGAGAAGTGGCCTATAAAGCCCGTGGTTAACGCTAGTGACGTGTTAAGGGCTCATGAGGAGGTGTGGAAGATTCACGTTGATAACAACGTGAAGAGGTATATAGCTAATGTAGTTGAGGCGACTAGAAAGCATTCACTAGTTAAGTTAGGTGCTTCACCAAGAGGTGCTATAGCTCTATACTTAATGAGTAAGGCATATGCGCTACTATCAGGTAGGGACTATGTCATACCTGATGACGTTAAGGCCGTCGCAAGGGCGTGCTTATCCCATAGGATCATACTTACGACTGAAGCGAGACTTGAGGGTAAGGGGGTTATTGATGTTATTGATGAGGTTCTAAAGACGACACCAGTCCCTTAGTAGGTGCCTTAAATGAGACCCAAATTTACTTCTACAGGTGTTGTTACTGCCTCCTTAGGCGTTACACTAATTCTTTACGGCATGCTTAGTAACGCGTTAATCCCTCTATATATAGGTTTATTCTTAACATTACTTACGTATATTAGTTACGTGTACGTATGCTCGTTAATTAACGTAGTGGACTCCATAGAATTAAGGAGAAAGTTAACTCCTTCAGTAATTAATGAGGGGAAGGTATCGACCATAAGGTTAGTCATCAGAAATAAATCCCATGCACTCTTACCGCGTATTGATGTTGAGGATGTAGTCCCTGACAGAGTCGTGGTTTTTGAGGGATCCCCTAAGTTTTCATCAACACTTACGGGAGGTGACTCCATAGAGCTTACCTACAGCGTTAAAGGCATTGGTTTAGGTACGCATATGTTTAAGGAGGTTAAGTTATCTCTAAGTGACTTCCTTGGATTGATCTCCATAGACTTTAATGTGCCGCTTGAGAGCACCCTTAAGGTGACCCCCATATTCATAGAGTCTAGTAAGGCGCCTTTCATTAAGGGTGCTGAAGTATCTATAGGCCCTCTAAAGGCTGGTAAGGGCTTCGGATGCGATATAGTTGGTATACGCGATTATATACCCGGAGATGATGTTAGGAGGATCATGTGGAAAGTGTTCGCTAGAACTAGTAAGTTAATGGTGAGGGAGGATGTCGGTGAGTCTAGACCTAAAGTACTTTTAGTGACGGACTTAGGCTTAATTAACTGGGTAGGTAAGGTAGGTGATACTGATGCTGAATGGATTATGAGATTGTCAGCGTCAATAGCCTACTGGGCGTTAAGGAATCTCGGTGTCTTGGATGCTGTGATTTTCTACGGTAATAAAATCGATGTATTAACGAACCTAAGGGGCGGTTCTGGGTTTAATGAGTACTTACTAGCACTTACTTCCGCGGAACCAAGAACAAGCAGTTACTATCTAGGTAAGGCATTAGTAGATACCGTAAGAACATTAACGACCTCAAGACACTTCTTTATATTCATTACTGGTAGGGGCTTCATAATGAGTAACCCAACTGCTATACTGAAAGGGTTAACGCGTATTGAGGCGTTAAGGAAGTACTTAGTGATTATCGATAGAGGTTCGCGTGAGTTGAGCGAGTCTAAGGAGATTGGTTGGGAAGATGTTAAAGAATTACTAACTGATTACGCGTTAAGTATGTTAAGGAAAAAACTGGGGATTTTAGGCGTTAATGTAGTTAGTGTTAAGGGTCTTGAAGATTTCTTTGTGTTGTGTAGGGAGTTGGAGTTGTCTCTATATATGAGGTGATTAGTGTGGGTCTTAAACCCAGTACTAGGGTGTTAATGGCTTCGTTAATCCCGCTTGCCCTACTCATATTATCACGTGAGTTACTTACATGGTTATTCATACCGGTGTTGATCTTACTTAATTACTTAATGGTTAGGAGGGGGTTTATAGCCTTAACACTGGTGGTGAATTTTATCCCCGTATTTATTGACCTAGTTGTTTTTAGTAATGAGTTAATCGTTGTTTATGTTGTTATAGCTTTAATCGCATTGCCTACCATACCAGTAATGAGGTATGTAGGGGTTAAACATGCATTTCAATTTCTAATTAATTTCTTAATCATCATATGCTTAGTTACTGCATTGATATCCTTAAGCGTCTTAGTTGCTTATGGTATATCTAATTATACAATGCTTAGTGAGTACGTTGTTGAGGTACGTACATCGGGTTTTTATACCGCCTTGCTTCTCATGATTGTGTCCTTAACACCGCTAGTTAAGTCAGTAATTTCATTACTTAATCCTAATTACACCTTAAGACTTAAGTTACCTACGTTTACCTTCCTCAGCATCCCATTAAAACATCCTGAATTCCCGTCACGCAAATTCTTAGACGGATTTGTGGCTGGGTTGAGGGTGATGAGCTATATAGGAGTTTCGTTAGCTATTTTTGTTTTTAGACCCTCATACATAACGTTATTACTAATGTTCATACTGCCTTTATTAGTCCAGGCTTTAACCTCAAGGATTGAGCGTAGGTTAAGGTTAAGTATTCCTGGGTTAAACATCTTAATTAGCTCCCTAGCATTGTTAATGATTACATCATTAATTCACGCTACCAACTTACTCATGGTTAGGTACGATGAGAACGGGTTAAGGGTTTTAGTTAAATTAATTAATGAGTTAATAGCTAAGTTAGAGTTAGGTGTGAGGTAGTTTGGTTAAGTTTATTAAGGCAGTATCACTTACATTAATAATGTCTGGTTTAGCCTTCTTTACAGCCTCAGTAGTGCTAATGATTAACTATTACGTAATAGCCTCACTTATAGCTTTACTCTCAGGATTGGTCACTTTAACAACGGGTATTAACTTACTTAGAGAGAAGAGGGAGTAGTTACTCGATGAAGGACGTTTGTGTGGTTCTTAATGGTTTAATCACTAAGCTCTTAATAACTACGTAAGCGATAGTTAACGCGCTCAGTACGTCAATACCTGAAACCCTAACACCCCATGAGCTCTTCTTAGGTAACTCACTTATAAAGAC